>Ga0070729_10000979_pt1 | contig 49385 bp, 50 predicted proteins | sample tdDd472_FD_66725 | JGI IMG/M metagenome (GOLD analysis project Ga0070729, IMG submission 66725) | Marine sediment microbial communities from the Atlantic coast under amendment with organic carbon and nitrate - tdDd47.2 | ecosystem: Environmental > Aquatic > Marine > Coastal > Sediment | place... | reverse complement strand
CGGCACCCGTGGCATAGTGCGGACGCGCCCACGCGGCACATCGTCGAACGCCGTCTCGTCGCGGCGGGGCGGGAGGTCGTCGGGCCCGGCATCGTGAACGCGGTCGTCGTCACCGAAGTCACCGAATCGCCGGCGCCTTGAGACACCAGGACAAGCGGCCTGGGCGAAAAGGAGTGGGGGCGGCGTGCAGCGCGGGGACATTTACCGTAATGTCGGTATTCTGGGCGCCACGACGGCGCTCAATCGAGTCGTCACCTCGACCCTCGTCGCGACCTCGGCCCTGATCGGCGCCCATCTGGCCGGAGACCCGACCTGGGCGACCCTGCCTATCGCGCTTCAGTTCGTTGCCCAGACGGCGGCGGTGTTCCCCGCCTCGATGATGATGAAGCGGTACGGACGGCGGGCGGGGTTCATTCTCGGCTGCGCCATCGGCGCTTTGGGCGCCGCGCTGTGTGCCTACGGCATCTATTCGAACAGCTTCGCCGACTTCACCCTCGGTATCGTCCTGGTCGGCTTCTACAATGGGTTCGCCCAGTTCTATCGCTTCGCGGCGGCCGATTCGGTGCCCGAGGACATGCGCGGCAAGGTGATCTCGCTGGTGCTCGCCGGCGGGATCGTCGCCGGATTCGTCGGGCCGTCGCTGGCCGCCTGGTCCAAGGACATGATCGCGCCGCATGCCTTCGCCGGCAGCTATGTCGTCGTCGCCGCCGCGTCCTTCCTGGGCATCTTCCTTCTGGCCTTCCTGCGCATGCCGCGTCCGACCTTGGGCGAATGGCAGGAGAAGGGCCGGCCGTTGCTCCATATCGCGGCCTCGCCCAAATTCGTCGTCGCGGTCCTGGTCGGCACCGTCAGCTTCGTGGTCATGGCCTTCGTCATGACGGTGACGCCGCTGGCGATGTTGGATTGCGGCCATGATTTCGGCGACGCGGCCTTCGTCATTCAGTGGCATGTGGTGGCGATGTTCGCCCCGGCCTTCGTGACCGGACATCTGATCCAGAGGTTCGGCACCACGGCCGTGATCCTCGCGGGCGGCGTGTCGTTCCTGGCCTGCGCGGCGGTCGCCGTTTCCGGCCTGACCTTGCTCAATTTCTGGATCGCGCTGGTCCTGTTGGGTGTCGGCTGGGCCTTCATGTTCGTCGGCGCCACGACCCTGGTGACCGAGGTGCATAGCGCCGCCGAGCGCGCCAAGACCCAGGCCTTGAACGACCTGATCGTGTTCGGCGCGGTCGCAGTCGCGAGCTTCCTCTCGGCGCCGGCGCTCGCCGGTCTCGGCTGGAACGCGGTGGTCCTTATCAGCGTGCCGCCGGTCCTGCTCGCGATGGGGGCGACGCTTTTTCAGCATTATCGCCGCCCGGCGGTCGCCGCCTGATCGCCGGGCGCCCGCCGATAGGTCGGTTGCGTCGGGGGCGCTTATCTGGCATTTTCGCGCCGCCTCCCCGCTTGGGGTGCGCCTGCGAACCTAACCGCGGATAGATTGGGCCGCGGGCGCGACGGGAAGGCTCCGTTTCACAGATCGAAGGGTTTCCTCAATGTCCGAGGTACATTGGTTCATTATCGTCTGCGGCGTTTTCGCCCTGGTTTACGGGATCTGGGCCAGCCGCTCGGTTCTGGCGGCCAGTGCCGGAAACGACCGCATGCAAGAGATCGCCGCCGCCATTCAGGAAGGCGCGCGGGCCTATCTCAACCGCCAATATTTGACCATCGCGATCGTCGGAGCGGTGATTTTCGTTATTATTTCCCTGTTGCTGGGCATTCTGGTCGGCGTCGGCTACCTGATCGGCGCGATCCTGTCGGGTGCCGCCGGCTATATCGGGATGAACGTCTCGGTGCGGGCCAATGTGCGCACCGCCGAAGCGGCCCGTCAGGGGTTGGATCAGGGCCTGGGCGTCGCCTTTCGGGCCGGCGCGGTGACCGGCATGCTGGTCGCCGGCCTCGCGCTGCTCGCGGTCGCCGTCTATTACGGCATCCTGTTGGAGGCCGGGGTCGAGGGCCGCGGCTTGATCGACGCGCTGGTTGCGCTCGGCTTCGGCGCCTCGTTGATCTCGATCTTCGCGCGACTCGGCGGCGGCATCTTCACCAAGGGCGCCGATGTCGGCGCCGACCTGGTGGGCAAGGTCGAGGCCGGCATCCCCGAGGACGACCCGCGCAACCCCGCCGTGATCGCCGATAATGTCGGCGACAATGTCGGCGATTGCGCCGGCATGGCGGCCGACCTGTTCGAGACCTACGCGGTGACCGTGGTCGCGACGATGGTGCTGGCGTCGATCTTCTTCGCCGGCGCCGACGTCCTGGCCAGCGCCATGATCTATCCGTTGCTGATCGGCGGTGTTTGCATCATCGGGTCGGTGATCGGCACCTTCTTCGTCCGCCTCGGCGGTTCGCAGAACATCATGGGCGCGCTGTACAAGGGCTTCATCGTCTCGGCGGTCCTGTCGCTGATCGGGATCGGGGCGGCAACTTGGTGGCTGTTCGGCGGCTTCGACTACGCCTTCACGGTGGGCAGCCTCGGCTTCACCAGCATGTCGCTGTTCCTGTGCGCGGTCGTCGGCCTGGTCGTCACCGGGCTGATCATCTGGGTGACCGAATATTACACCGGCACCGAGTATCGGCCGGTGCGCTCGGTCGCCGAGGCTTCGACCACCGGGCACGCGACCAACGTGATCCAGGGGCTGGCCGTCTCCATGGAGGCGACGGCGCTTCCGGCGATCATCATCTGCGCCGCGATCATCATCACCCATTCGCTGGCCGGCCTGTTCGGCATCGCGATCGCGGTGACCGCGATGCTGGCGCTCGCCGGCATGGTGGTGGCGCTGGACGCCTACGGTCCGGTGACGGATAACGCCGGCGGCATCGCCGAAATGGCGGATCTGCCCGACGACGTGCGCAAGACCACCGACGCGCTGGACGCGGTCGGCAACACGACCAAGGCGGTGACCAAGGGCTATGCCATCGGCTCCGCCGGTCTCGGCGCGCTGGTGCTGTTCGCGGCCTATACCGAGGACCTGGCCTTCTTCACGGCCAACCCGTCGGCTTTCCCCTATTTCGCGGGGGTCGAGGTCGATTTCGCCCTGTCCAACCCCTATGTGGTGGTCGGGCTGCTGATCGGCGGGCTGCTGCCCTTCCTGTTCGGGGCCATGGGCATGACCGCCGTCGGCCGCGCCGCGGGCTCGGTGGTCAACGAGGTGCGCCGGCAGTTCCGCGAGATCCCCGGGATCATGGAAGGCACCGGCAAGCCGGACTACAGCCGTTCGGTGGACCTGCTGACCAAGGCGGCGATCAAGGAGATGATCATCCCGTCCATGCTGCCGGTCCTGGCGCCGGTCGTGGTCTATGGAGTGATCCTGGCGATCGCCGGGAAGTCCGCCGCCTTCTCCTGCGTCGGGGCGATGCTGCTGGGCGTCATCGCGACCGGGCTGTTCGTCGCCATCTCGATGACCGCCGGCGGCGGCGCTTGGGACAATGCCAAGAAGTATATCGAGGACGGCAATCTGGGCGGCAAGGGCTCCGAGGCCCACAAGGCCGCGGTGACCGGCGACACGGTCGGCGATCCCTACAAGGATACGGCCGGCCCGGCGGTCAACCCGATGATCAAGATCACCAACATCGTCGCGTTGTTGTTGTTGGCGATCCTCGCCCATTAGGGAGCGCGCGAACGCGCGTGGGGAAGGCCCTCGGCGCTCCGGCGCCGGGGGCCGTCCTCGTTTTGGGAAGCCCGCTACTCTTCGTTCTTGGTGAAGCGCCCGATATTGCCGATCAGCTGCTCGAACAGGCCGAGTTCCTTGCCGGCGGTGGGCGTCTTCCGGTCGACGGGGTCGATCGGGCGCCCGTCGGAAAGCTGGTACCGATCCACCGATTCGACCAGGCCGTTCGAGTCGAACCGGATGGCGATCACCTGTTGATCGATGATCTCGGGCTCGAAGAAGGCGAAGGTCTCGGTCTTTTGGCTGACATAGTACCAGGTCTCGGTATCGAAGGTGGCCACCGTCGACGGCGTGCCGAGACGCGCGCTGACCTCGTCGCGGCCGATCGCGCCGGGTTTGATTTCCGCGAGCTTGCGTTCCGTGGGAAGATTGCCGCGCAGATCGACGGTCGGCGAGCAGGCGCCGACGGCGATGCCGCCCGCGAGGGCGAGGCAGATCGCGGCCGAACGGGGGATGGAGATGCGCATGTCGCCTAATTACGCCGGTCGCCGAAAAAGGGCAAGTCGCGGCGGCGGGGCCGGGCCCCGGTTCGGGGGCGTCCGCGGGGCGCCGGCTGCCCGCCGGGCGGGAGGTCCACGATGATCTGGGGACGCCGCCGGCGGGCGCGCAAGGCGGAGGCCGACGCCCGGCGGCGCGCCGAAATCTCGTATGGGCACATCCTTGGCCAGGCGCGGCAGCCGGCTTTCTACGCCGATCTGGGCGTTCCGGATACGGTCGACGGGCGTTTCGAGTTGATCGCCCTTCATACGGCGCTGGTTCTGATCCGCCTGAAGGATCAAGGCGAGGAGGCCAAGATCGCCGCGCAGGCCCTGTTCGATCAGATGTTCGCCGATATGGACCGCAATCTGCGCGATATGGGCGTCGGCGACCTCAAGGTCGGCAAGCATGTCCGGCGCATGGCCGAGGCCCTGTACGGGCGGTTGCACGCCTATGAAAAGGGCCTCGCGGCCGCCGACGCCGGGGCGCTGGAGGAGGCGCTGCGGCGGAACCTGTTCGGAACGCTGGGTGCCGTCGAGGAGCCCCTGCTCGAGAATTGCTTGCCCGATTTGGCCGCCTATATGCGTAAGGCGGCGGCGGTGCTGGAGCGGGCGCCCTTGACGGACATCCTGGCCGGCGAGATCGCGTTCGGCCCGCCGCCCGGGAGCGACGAATCGGCATGACAGAGAACGAATTTTCCCGCCCGGTCGACATCGAGACCCTGGACGCAACGGACTCGGTCCGCGATATCGTCGCGACCGAGCCCGAGCGCGCCGCCTTGGCCGCGCGCTTCGGTCTTCGCGCGGTGGACGCGCTGGCGGCAACGGTTCGGTTGCGCCGCGACCCCGACCGGTCGGCGATCCATCTGGCGGGACGGATCCTCGCCGACGTGACCCAGGAATGCGTGGTGACCCTGGCGCCGGTGCGCACCCATATCGACGAGGTCTTCGCGATCCGGTTCGAGGCGGGCGCGCCGACCGGCGACGTCGAGGAGGAGGTCCATGTCGACGATGACGGGGTCGATGTGGAGCCCTTGACCGAGGATTGGATCGATATCGGCGAGATCGCCGCCGAACAGCTCGCCCTCGCGGTGCCGGCGCATCCGCGGGCCGCGGGCGCGCGGTTCGAGATGCCGGACGGCGGTCGCGAGGCGCCCGCGACGGCGGGACCGGACGCGGGCGATGCCGGGCTGGCGCCGGGCCGCGCGCGGCCCTTCGCCGGGCTGGATAAGCGCATGAAAAAACAATAGACTGTCTTCCGTCGATGCGTTCGTCACCGTTGGACGTTCCAGACGTTCCGCGTCCCCGCCAATCGGCTTGCCGGGGCAGGGGATTTTAGCTAAGTATCCGGATTGCCCGCTTCGGGCCCCAATTCAAGAGTTCGACCATGGCTGTTCCCAGAAAGAAGGTTTCCCGTTCGAAGCGCGACATGCGCCGCGCTCATGATTCGATGAAGCGCGCCGCCTATGCCGAATGCGCCAATTGCGGCGAACTGAAGCGGCCGCACCATGTGTGCGCGGCCTGCGGCTATTACGGCGACCGAGAGGTGGTCGAAACGGCGGGTTTCTGACATGGCCTTCGGGCGACGGGGATAAGCGTCCTTGGGCACGGTTCTCACGATTTCGCTCGACGCCATGGGGGGCGATGACGCGCCGGCGATGGTGGTGCGCGGTGCCAACATCGCCCGCCAGCGCTATCGCGACGCCCGCTATCTTCTGTTCGGCGACGAAAAACGCCTGCAACCGCTGCTGGCGAAATTCCGCAAGCTGCGCGATGTCTGCACCATCCGTCATACGGACGAGGTGGTGACCGCCGACGCGAAGCCGTCGGCGGCGCTGCGCGGCGGCCGCCAATCGAGCATGCGCCTGGCCATCAACGCGGTCGCCGAGGGCGACGCGCAAGGCGTGGTCTCGGCGGGCAATACGGGCGCGCTGATGGCGATGGCGAAATTCGTCCTCAAGACCCTGCCCGGAATCGACCGGCCGGCGATGGCGTCCTACATGCCGACCCTGCGCGGCGAGACCCTGGTGTTGGATCTGGGCGCCAATGTCGAATGCAGCGCCCAGAACCTGGTCGAGTTCGCGGTGATGGGCGAGGCCTTCGCCCGCACGACCCGGGGGCTGGAAGAGCCCTCGGTCGGCATCCTCAATGTCGGCGAGGAGGAGCTGAAGGGCGTCTCGGCGGTCAAGGAGGCGGCGGCGATCCTGTCCAAGAGCGGCCTGCCGATCAAATTCCTCGGCTTCGTCGAGGGCGACGACATTCCCAGCGGCACCGTCGACGTGACCGTGACCGACGGCTTCACCGGCAATGTGGCCCTGAAGACCGCGGAGGGGACGGCGCGGCTGTACACGGATTTCCTCGGCCAGGCGTTTCGGAGCTCCTGGCGGACCCGGCTGGGCTATTTGATGGCGCGGCCGGCATTGAAGCAGCTTCGCCTGCGCATGGACCCGCGCCGCTATAACGGCGCCGTTTTCCTCGGCCTGAACGGGGTGGCGGTGAAGAGCCATGGCGGGACCGACGCGTTCGGCTTCGCCAACGCCATCGGCCTGGCGATCGAACTGGCCCGCGAGGACATCAACGCCAGTATTCGCGACGATCTGGCGGGATTGAAACTGGAGCAATCGGCGGAGAAAGCGGCGGTCGGATGATGGAATTGCGTTCCCGGGTCGTCGGTTGCGGCGCCTATCTCCCCGAAAGGGTCGTGACCAACGACGAACTCGCCGCCAAGCTGGACACGTCCGACGAATGGATCGTCGCGCGCACCGGCATCCGCCAGCGCTATATCGCCGCCGAGGGCCAGATGACGTCGGACCTGGCCCTCCAGGCCGCCCGCGCGGCCTTGGCGGATGCCGGGATGGTCGCCGACGACATCGATCTGATCGTGCTCGCGACCTCGACCCCCGACGAGACCTTTCCGGCGACCGCGACCCGCGTCCAGGCGGCGCTCGGCATGACCACCGGCGCCGCGTTCGACGTGCAGGCGGTCTGTTCCGGGTTCATCTACGCCCTCGCGGTCGCCGACAATTTCCTGCGCACCGGCCAGGCCAAGTCGGCGTTGGTGATCGGCGCCGAGACCTTCTCGCGAATCCTGGATTGGCAGGACCGCGCGACCTGCGTCCTGTTCGGCGACGGCGCCGGCGCCGTCGTCCTCAAGGCGTCGCGCATGCGCAACAGCAAGACCGCGCGGGGCATCCTGTCGACCCATCTTCATTCCGACGGCCGCCATCACGACCTGTTGTATGTGGATGGCGGGCCGTCGTCGACGCGCACCGTCGGGCATCTGCGCATGGTCGGGCGCGAGGTCTTCCGCCATGCGGTCAACAAGCTGGGCGCCGTCGTCAAGGAGGCCCTGAAGGCCAACGGGCTGAATTCCAAGGACATCGACTGGCTGGTGCCGCATCAGGCCAACAAGCGCATCCTGGACGGCACCGCGCGCAAGCTGCGCATCGATCCCAACAAGGTGGTCGTCACCGTCGACCGGCATGCGAATACGTCGGCCGCCTCGATCCCGCTGGCCTTGGCCAAGGCGGTCGGCGACAAGCTGATCAAGCCCGGCCATCTGGTCCTTCTGGAGGCCATGGGAGGCGGCTTCGCCTGGGGGTCCAGCCTGATCCGCTGGTAAGGGCGGGCCCCGCGCCCGGCGCCGGGCGATCCGGTTGACGCATCGGGCGAGGGGGACTACCGTGTTGATGATTAACGGAAAAATCCGGAAGTCATGGCCGAAAACACAGTCACGCGCGCGGATCTGAGCGAAGCCGTCTATCAGGAGGTCGGCCTGTCGCGGAACGAGTCCGCCGAGCTGGTCGAGACGGTCTTGAACGAGGTCGCCGCCGCTCTCGCGCGCGAGGAGCCCGTCAAGATTTCGTCCTTCGGCAGCTTTTTCGTGCGTCACAAGGGCGAACGGGTCGGCCGCAATCCGAAGACCGGCGAGGAAGTGCCGATTCTGCCGCGCCGGGTGCTGGTTTTCCGTGCCTCCAACGTTCTCAAGAGCCAGATCACCCGGTCGCTGGGCGGCGGGAAGTCCAACGGCGGCGGGGCTGTCGACTGATCATGGCCGAGGCCGCCGCGCCGCCCCCCAACCGCACCCGCGCCGGCAAATCGGCAAGCGCCTTCCGGACCATCAGCGAAGTCGCCAAGGAGCTGGACCTTCCCCAGCATGTCCTGCGTTTCTGGGAGACCAAATTCTCCCAGGTCCGGCCGCTGAAGCGCGGCGGTGGACGGCGCTATTATCGGCCCGAGGATATCGAGCTTCTGCGGCGGATCCGGACGCTGCTCTATCGCGACGGGTACACGATCAAGGGCGTCCAGAAGCTGCTGCGCACCGGCAAGGGCGCGAACGGTGGCGAGGAAGAAATATCGGCGTCGTCTGGAACCGAGGCGCCCGCCGGTTTGCCGGCGGCGGCGCGGTCGGAAGTCGAGGCAGCCATCGCCGAACTCGGCGAATTGCGCGACCTTCTGCGCCGCCATCTAAAATGACCCGCTGATCCCGGCCCAGACCGTTGCGCGCCGGCGCGCGCGGGCATATGTTGCCGGCTTGGCGGCCGTGGCCGCCGAACGGTCGGAGCGTAGCGCAGCCTGGTAGCGCACCACACTGGGGGTGTGGGGGTCGTGGGTTCGAATCCCGCCGCTCCGACCATTTCGCTTTTCGGCAGGGTGCACGCGAGGTCTGCCGTCCTTGATCTCCATGTCCGCGAGGAACGTCCGATGCGAAAACTCTTTGCCTTCTTGCCGCTGCTGGCGGCCCTGTCGATTCTGGCGCCGCAACCGGCGGACGCCCAGGGCGCCGGCGACGGCTTGAAGATCAAGGAGATCGCCGTCGGCGACGGTGACGCCGCCCGGCGTCATTCCAAGGTCACGGTGCATTACACCGGCTGGCTGATAGACGGAAAGAAGTTCGATTCGAGCCTCGACAGGGGCAAGCCGTTCGATTTCATCATCGGCTTGGGCCAGGTTATCGGCGGCTGGGAGCGGGGACTGATCGGCATGAAGGTCGGCGGCAGGCGGGAGCTGATCGTGCCGCCCGAGCTGGGCTACGGCGCGCGCGGCGCCGGCGACGCCATTCCACCCAACGCCACCTTGCGGTTCGAGGTCGAGCTCCTCGAGGTGGACGGCCCGGCCTACGTCAATCTGGATACGCCCGGCGTGGCCGAGCGGCTGGCGGCCGGCGCCCGGCTGGTCGATATCCGCGGACCCGAGGAATGGGCGGAGACCGGCGTCATCGACGGCAGCAAGCGGTTGACGGCCTTCGATTCCCAGGGCCGGTTCGTCAAGACCTTCCCCCCGGAATTCGAAAAGCTGGTGGCGAAGATGGACGAGGTGATCATCGTTTCGGGCGGCGGCGTCCGCTCGTCGCTGATCGCGTTGGCGCTGACCCGGCAAGCCGGCTATGCGCGGGTCTTCAACGCCGCCGAGGGCATCTCGGGCTGGGTCGCGGCGGGCCGGCCCACCGCCAAATAGAACGGTCGTTGTCGGTAACCCGCCCGCGCGCCGCGCGCGGGCGCGGCGCGTCCTCGGCCCTTAGGCGCCGTCCTCGAACAGGGCGCGGCCGTCGGGGGTCAGCTTGCAGACCAGCCAATCGGGCTTGATCGGGTTCGAGAACCAGGGTTCCGCCCACCCCCTGTCGATACAGGTTCGGATGGTGCGTGGACTGACCCGCTGACCGTCACCGTCGAACAGCGCCAGCTTGCCGCCCGGCTGCTCCAAACCGCGGATCAGCCATCGACGCTGCGCGTCGCTGGGGCCTTCGCCGCGCTTGGCCGCCTCGCGCGCCGCGCGCTTGCCGCTGAAGGTCACGATATCGCCCATGGCGTTCCTCTGTCCCCGGTCTTGTCCCCAGGCCCCGGTCTTGTCCCGAAGCGCACGCAGGCAAGCCCGCGACTGACAGGACGACCATCCTAGATTAGATTCGGCCGGGCGCCAAGTTCGGCGCCGAACTGACGGGGGAGGGAGGATGACCGACATTCGGATCGTCTATGTCACCGCCGCCACGCTGGACGAGGCGCGCCGGTTGGGACGGGCGGCCGTGGAGGAGCGTCTCGCCGCCTGCGCCAATATTCTGCCCGGCATGCGCGCGATCTATCGCTGGGAGGATGCGATGCAGGACGAAGGCGAGGTCGTTTTGCTCCTGAAGACCCGCGCCGGACTGGTCGAGACGCTGACCGCGCGGCTGGTTGAGCTTCACGAGTATGACTGCCCCTGCGTCCTCGTCCTGCCGGTCGAGGGCGGCAATCCGGGGTATTTGGACTGGCTGCGGGCGGAGACCCGCGCCGATATCGGCTAAGCGCGCGGCGCGGGCCGTTCAGCGGCGGTTCAGATAGGCGATGACCCGCCGCCGGTAGGCCGGATCGGTGATGACCCGATCCAGATCGATGGGTTCCATCTCGTCGGGTCGGTCAGCCTGGGTGGGCGGGGCCGCTTGGTCGGTCGGCGGCATGTCGCGGCTGATGGCTTTATCGCCCGCCGGGCGCGCGATGGGGGATTTGCAAGGATCGGCCATGGTTCTAATTTGGGTGGTCGGTTTGGCGATAAAAGGGCGCGATTGCGGCGGAGATGAGGCGGCCGCCCTTCCCCAATCGCTTGCGCGGTCCCATAATCAGACGAACCCTCAACGGATCGGCCGTCCGCCATGTCCCACACCTCCGCCCGCCTGTCGCTCGGCTTTTCCTGCGCCGGACACACCTTCAGCCATTTGTTCATGCTCCTCTATCCGGTGGTGGTCCTGACTCTGGAACGGGAATGGGGGCAGCCCTACGAATCGCTCCTGCCCTTGTCCTTCGCCGGCTTCGTGCTATTCGGCGCCGCCGCCCTGCCGGCCGGCTGGCTGGGGGACCGGTGGAGTTCAAGCGGCATGATGGCGGTGTTCTTCCTCGGCACCGGCGCGTCCGCCATCGCCGCCGGCCTGGCCCAGGGGCCGGCCCAGATGGCGGTGGCGCTGGGCGCCATCGGCGCCTTCGCCGCCATCTATCATCCGGTCGGGCTCGCCTGGCTGGTCCGGAACGCGGCCAATCGGGGCAAGGCGCTGGGGTTCAACGGCGTCTTCGGCAGCCTGGGCACGGCGCTGGCGGCGGCGGTCGCCGGCGCGCTGACCGACTGGATAAGCTGGCGCGCCGCCTTCCTGGTGCCGGGCGCCGTCGCCGTCGTGGTCGGGCTGGTCTTCGTCCTGCTGGTGCGGCGCGGCGCCGTCTTGGACGGGACCGTCGATGCGAGCCCCGGCCGGCCGCCCTCGCGCGACGACGCGGTGCGCGTCTTCCTGATCCTGTTCGCGGCGATGATGGCGACAGGGTTGATCTTCCAGGCGACCTCGGTCTCGATGCCCAAGGTCTTCGCCCTGCGCATGGCCGAGCTTTCCGGCGGCACCGCGCTCGGCGTCGGCGGGCTGGTGACGCTGGTCTATCTGGTCTCGATGGGCGCCCATCTGCTGGGCGGCTATCTCAGTGACCGCTTCACCATGAAGCGCGTCTATGTGGGATTTTACGCCGCCCAGGTGCCCCTGCTGCTGGTCGCCGCCTATCTGGACGAGACCCTGCTGCTGATCGCCGCCATCGTCATGGTATTCACCAACGTCGCCTCGACCGTGGCGGAGAACGGGCTGCTCGCCTATTTCACCCCGGCCAAGTGGCGCTCGACCGCCTATGGGGCGAAATTCGTCCTGGCGCTCGGGGTCGGCGCGCTGGGGGTGCCGCTGGTCGCCTTGATCTACGACCTGACCGGCGGGTTCGCCTGGCTGTATCTGCTGTTGGGGATCGTCGCCGCGGTCGTCTCGGCGGTCCTCCTGCCCCTGCCGGCGCGCGAGGACAAGGCCCCGGCGCCGGCGGCGGCCGAATAGGCCGCCCCAAGCTCGGTATTAGCGGCCGCGCTTGCCGGCGGCGATATCCAGGGCGCGGGCCAGATCGGCGAGGATGTCGTCCAGGGTCTCGATCCCGACCGACAGGCGGACCACGTCCGGCCCGGCGCCGGCGGCGATCTGCTGTTCCTCGGTCAATTGCCGGTGGGTGGTCGAGGCCGGATGGATGATCAGGCTGCGGGTGTCGCCGATATTGGCGAGATGCGAGAACAGCTCGCAATTTTCCACCATCTTGATGCCGGCCTCGTAGCCGCCCTTCAGCCCGAAGGTGAACACCGCGCCTTGTCCCTTGGGCAGATATTTGCGCGCCAGGTCGCGATAGGGGCTGGAATCGAGGCCGGGATGGGAGACCCAGGCGACATCGTCGCGGCCCTCCAGGAATTCGGCCACCGCGCGGGCGTTCTCGCAATGGCGCTGCATGCGCAGCGGCAGGGTCTCCACCCCCTGCAACAGGTTCCAGGCGCCGATGGCCGACAGCGTCGGCCCGTAGTCGCGCAGGGCGACGGCCCGCATCTTCATGGTGAAGCCGAAATCGCCGAAGGTCTCGGCGAAGGTCAGGCCGTGATAGGCGGGGTCGGGCGCGGTCAGCGACGGGAACTTGCCGCTGGCCGTCCAATCGAAGCGCCCCGATTCGACCGCGACGCCGCCCATGGTGTTGCCGTGGCCGCCGATGAACTTGGTCGCCGAATGGACGACGATATCGGCGCCCCAGTCGAAGGGCCGCAGGAGGTAGGGCGTCGCCAGGGTGTTGTCGACGATCAGCGGGACGGCATGGCGCCGGGCGATCGCCGCGACCGCCTCCAGATCGACCACCACGCCGCCCGGATTGGCCAGGGCCTCGCAGAAGATGAACTTGACCTTGTCGGTCATCGCCCGTTCGAAATTGGCGGGGTCGGTGGGATCGACGAAACGGCAGGTCCATCCCAGCTTGGCGAAGCTGGTCCCGAACTGGGTGATGGAGCCGCCATAGAGGTTGGTCGCGGCGAGGAACTCGTCGCCGGGCTCCAGCAGGGTGGCGGCGGTTAGGAACTGGGCCGCGTGGCCGCTGGCGCAGGCGACGGCGGCGCGGCCGTTCTCCATCGCCGCGATCCGTTCCTCGAACACCGACACGGTGGGGTTCGTCAGGCGCGAATAGATGTTGCCGAAGGTCTGCAGGTTGAACAGCTCGGCGGCATGGTCGGCATCGTCGAAGACATAGGCGGTGGTCTGATAGATCGGCGTGCTGCGCGCGCCGGTCGCCGGGTCAGGCCGGGCGCCCGCATGGACCGCCAGGGTCTCGAACCCGTATTCGGGCGGGGCGTTCCCGCCCGCCTTGCCGTCCGCGCTCATCGGCCAGGCGCCCGCAGCCGCTTGGCGGTGACGATGCGGGTGTTGACCCCGCACCAGCCCAGCTCGCCCGACAGCCGCGCATATTCGATCTTCGGGCAGCGATCCATGATCACCGTCAGCCCGGCCGCCTCGGCCCGGCGGGCCGCTTCGTCGTTGCGCACGCCGAGCTGCATCCACAGCACCGTGAAGCCCTTCTCGTCCTTCAGGGCTATGGCCTCCTCGGCGACGGCGAGGGCGTCGTCGGAATTGCGGAACACGTCGACCATGTCGATGGGGGCGGGGAGGTCGGCCAGGCCGGCATACACGGTCTCGCCCAGGATCGTCTGGCCGGCGCGGCCGGGATTGACCGGCAGGATCCGATAGCCCTTCTTCTGCAAATACTTCATGACGAAGAAGCTCGGCCGCTTCCAGTCGCCGCTGGCGCCGACCACGGCGATGCTGCGGACCTCGCCCAGGATCCCGCGCAGCAGCGGGTCCGAATAGGCGAGCGGCGGCGCGCTCACGCGTCCTTCCAATGGGGGGCGCGCTTCTCGATGAAGGCGGTGATGCCCTCGTCGGCGTCATGGGCGCCCATATTGGTGACCATGACCTCGCCGGCATAGGCGTAGGCGTCGTCCAGCCCCATCTCGATCTGCCGGTAGAAGGCTTCCTTGCCGATGGCCAGGGTATAGGCGGACTTGCCGGCGATATGGTCGGCGAGGTCCGCGACCGCCGCGTCCAACTGGCCGTCGGCGACCGTCTTGTTGATCAAGCCGATCTCGGCGGCGCGGGCGGCGGAGATCATGTTGCCGGTCAGCAGCATCTCCATCGCATGCTTGCGGCCGACGGCGCGGCTGAGCGGCACCATCGGGGTCGAGCAGAACAGGCCGATATTGACCCCGGGGGTCGCGAATTTGGCGCTGTCGGCGGCGACGGCCAGGTCGCAGCTCGCCACCAACTGGCAGCCGGCGGCGGTGGCGATGCCGTGAACCTTGGCGATGACCGGCTTCGGCAGTCGGGTCACGGTCAGCATCATGCGGGCGCATTTGGCCATCAGATCCCGATTGGCGTCGGCGCAGTTGTTGCCGATGACTTCCTTCAGATCGTGGCCGGCGCAGAATCCGGGACCGTTGGCGGCGATGACGACGACCCGCACCGTGTCGTCGGCGGCGAGGGCGTCGAGCTGGTCTTGAAGGGCGGCGATCATCGCCAGCGACAAGGCGTTGCGCGCTTGCGGCCGGTTCAGGGTCAGGGTCGCGACGCCGCCCGCGTCCGCGCGCAACAGGATATCGGCGCCGGCGGTGTCTTCGGCAAGAGCGCTCATTGGGGGTCTCCTCGTCCGGGGGAGGGGCGAGACAGGCGGCCCGATTGGCGGATCGCCCGTCGGATGCTACTTTGCCGCGTCCCGGCGTTCCCGCGCAAGAGGCGGGTCGGGAAAGGGGGACCTTGCAAGACGGAGGCGCGGCGATGAACGCGAAGAAGGGCGAGGTCGATGCCGAGACGTTCGACCGGATCATCGGCGAACTGGTTCCCTTCGTGAAGAATTTCGACTTGACCCTGGAACGGCTGGAAGGCCGCGAGGGCCGGCTGCGGCTTAGATACACCGAGAATCTGGTCCGTCCCGGCGGCACGGTCAGCGGCCCGGCGATCATGGCGATGGCGGATTTGCTGCTCTACGCCATGGTGCTGCGCAATCTGGGGATGGTCGAGCTCGCGGTGACGACCGACTTGAATTTCCACTTCCTGCGCCGGCCGGCGCCGCGCGACGTGATCGCCGAGGGCAAGCTCCTCAAGCTCGGCCGGCGCTTGGCGGTGGGCGAGGTGACCTTTTTCACCGACGGCGAGTCGGAACCGGTTGCCCACGCCACCGGCACCTATTCGATCCCGCCGAATAAGGCCGGCTAGGAGCGGTATTATATTACCGCGTTCCTAACCGCCTAGGACATAACGGTTTTTCCGTTGACAGGGTCGAAAAACTTGGCATACTCCGCGCCGCGTCGGGCCGCGCCCGGCGCGAGGATTTTCCGTTTCCCCCGGGGACACGCACCATGAAGACCTATTCCGCCCGTCCGTCGGACGTGACCCGCGACTGGTTCGTGATCGACGCCGAGAACGTGGTTCTCGGCCGGCTCGCCGCCATCGTCGCGAACCGGCTGCGGGGCAAGCACAAGCCCAGCTACACCCCGCATATCGATTGCGGCGACAATATCGTCATCGTCAATGCCGAGAAGGTCCGCCTGACCGGCAAGAAGCGGTCCGATAAGGTCTATTACCGCCATACCGGCTATCCGGGCGGCATCCGCAGCCGCACCGCAGGGCAGGTCCTGGACGGCGGCCACCCGGAACGGGTGATCGAGATGGCGGTCCGGCGGATGGTGCCGAAGGGGCCGCTGGGACGCCAGCAGATGCGCAAGCTGCATGTCTATGCGGGCACCGAGCATCCGCACGCCGCGCAGCAGCCCGCGCCGCTGGACGTCGCGGCGATGAACCCGAAGAACAAGAGGAGCGCCTGAGCATGGCCGAGGAGACCCAAGGGCTGGCCGACCTCCAGGCCGTCGTTCCGGACCTGGCGCCGGCGCCGGAGACCCTGCCCGATCCGCAGATCGACGAGCAGGGGCGCACCTACGCCACCGGCAAGCGCAAGAACGCGATCGCCCGGGTTTGGATCAAGCCCGGCGCCGGCCGCGTCATCGTCAATGGGCGCGAGAACGAGCGTTACTTCGCGCGGCCCGTCCTGCGCATGATCATCAACCAGCCCTTTCTGGTCGCCGAACGGATCGACCAGTATGACGTCTGGTGCACGGTCGCCGGCGGCGGCCTGTCGGGACAGGCGGGCGCGGTACGGCACGGCATCAGCAAGGCGCTGGTGCTGCGCGAGCCGGCGCTGCGCAAGATCCTGAAGGCCGGCGGCTTCCTGACCCGCGATTCGCGCGTCGTCGAGCGCAAGAAGTACGGCCGCCGCAAGGCCCGCCGAAGCTTCCAGTTCTCCAAGCGCTGACCGCGCCGGGATCGGCTTTCCTCGAAGAGGGCGTCCCTTGCGGGGCGCCCTTTTTTCATTTACGGCTGCGACGTTCGAACAGAGGTAGAGACATGACAGGCAAGGGAAAAATCGTCCGGGCCGCGGTGCTGGGCGCCAGCGGCTATACGGGGGCCGAAACGATCCGGCTGCTCGCCCGCCATCCGGGAGCAGCGATGACCGTGCTGACGGCGGACCGCCGCGCCGGCCAGCCGCTGGGCACGATCTTTCCCCATCTCGCCGGCCTCGATCTGCCCGACCTGGTGCGCATCGAGGACGCCGACTGGGAGGCCGTCGACGCCGTGTTCTGCTGCCTGCCCCACGGCACCACCCAGGAGGTGATCGCCGGCCTGCCGGAACGGCTGAAGGTCGTCGATCTGTCGGCGGACTTCCGGCTGCGGGACCTGGAGACCTACGCCGAATGGTACGGCCATGCGCACCGGGCGCCGGCTCTTCAGGAAGCCGCCGTCTACGGCCTGACCGAGCTCGCTCGCGACGCGGTGCGGGGCGCGCGCCTCGTCGCCTGTCCCGGCTGCTATCCGACCTCGGCCCAGCTTCCCCTGGTGCCGTTGCTGGAGGCCGGTCTGGTCGCGGCCGAGGACATCATCATCGATGCCAAGTCCGGGGTCTCCGGCGCCGGCCGCGCGGCCAAGGAGCAGAACCTGTTCACCGAGGTCAGCAGCGGAATCCACGCCTACGGCGTCGCCTCGCACCGGCATGCGCCGGAGATCGAGCAGGGCCTGTCGGACGCCGCCGGGGCGCCGGTGCGGGTCAATTTCACGCCCCATCTGATGCCCATGAACCGGGGCATCCTGGCCAGCATCTATGTCAAGCTCGCCGATGGTGTGACGGCATCGGACATCCAGGCCGCCCTGGCCGCGCGCTATGCCGACGAGCCCTTCGTCGGCGTTCTGCCCGAGGGCGCCATTCCCCATACCCGCCATGTCCGGGGCTCGAACCATTGCCTGATCGGGGTGGTCGCGGACCGGCTGCCGGGACGGGTGATCCTGTTGTCGGTGATCGACAACCTGGTCAAGGGCGCCGCCGGCCAGGCGGTGCAGAACATGAACCTGATGTTCGGCCTGCCCGAAACGGCGGGGTTGGAACAGGCGCCCCTGTTCCCGTAAGCGCCCCCGGCTTGATTTGCGCGCCGAGCGTCGCAGTTTGACGGGGACGCAAACCGGCCAATTCGCGAGAGAAGACATGCTGACCGCCATACCGGCCTATTTCGCTCGCCATCCGGTCCTAGTCGTCGCTATCGGGGCGGTCACGCTGATTATCGGCATGGGCATTCGCCATGGCTTCGGGCTGTTCCTCCAGCCGATGACCGCCGATCTCGGCTGGACGCGGGAGACCTTCGCCTTCGCCCTGGCCTTGCAGAACCTGATCTGGGGCGCGTCCCAGCCCTTCGCCGGCGCCGTCGCCGACCGGTTCGGGGTCGGCCGAACCATCGCCGTCGGCGCGGTCCTGTACGCGGTCGGGCTCTATCTGATGGCGACCAGCGCGACGGCGCTGGATTTCCAACTGGGCGCCGGGCTGGTGGTCGGGATCGCGCTGTCGGGGACGACCAACGCGGTGATCCTGGGCGGCGTCGGGCGCATCGTGCCGGATTCCTGGCGGTCCATGGCGCTGGGGATCACCGCCGCCGGCGGCTCGGCGGGGCAGTTCCTGGTGGTGCCGCTAGGCCAGTCCTTCATCACCGCCTATGGCTGGTCGACGGCGCTGACCCTGCTGGCCGGCTGCGCTCTCGTCATGCTGCTGCTGGCCGGCGCCTTCTCGGGCATCGGCGCCGGCGGCCCGGTCGCCGGGCCGTCCCAATCCCTGGGCCAGGCGGTGCGCGAGGCGGGCGGGCATCGCGGGTTCTGGCTGCTGACGGCGGGCTTCTATGTCTGCGGCTTCCACGTCATGTTCATCGCGGTCCATCTGCCGTCCTTCCTGTCGGATGCCGGCTTCGCGCCGATGCTGGGGGCGCAGGCGCTGGGGCTGATCGGCCTGTTCAACGTGTTCGGGACCATCGCCTGGGGCGCGCTGGGCGGGCGCTATCCGAAACGGGCCATGCTCGCGCTGCTGTACACGGCGCGGTCGGCGGTGATTGCCGCCTTCGTCCTGTCGCCGATGAGCGAGACGGGCGTTCTGATCTTCTCCGCCGCGATCGGCTTCCTGTGGCTGGGGACGCTGCCGCTGACCAGCGGAATGGTGGCGGTGATCTTCGGGCCGCGCTACATGTCGACCCTGTTCGGGGTCGTGTTTTTCAGCCACCAGCTCGGCAGCTTTACCGGTATCTGGCTCGGCGGCTTCCTGTATGACAGCACCGGCAGCTACGACATGATCTGGTATATCGGCGTCGTGCTCGGCCTGGTTGCCGCCGCGCTTCATTGGCCGATCGACGAGCGCCCGGTCCCGCGCCTCGCCAACCAGGCCGCGGAGTAGGTGCGGGCGCCCCGCGATCCGTTGGGGCGGTGGGCCGGCTCAATCCGCCTTTTTCAGTTTTCGCGCGCCGAGCAGGCCGAGCAAACCAAAGCCGAGAAGCGCGGCGGTCGCCGGCTCTGGAATCGTGGCGATGGGCGCATCGTACCAAAGACCGTTCGTCAGGCTGGTGAGCAAATCGCCACCCGCACTCGAATGTGTCGGATAGTTATCGAAGAAGATTTGGGCCGCTTGGGTTCCGTTAACCAGCGCTTCCATGCGCACGCGGAAACCGCCCGTGCCCAAGATGGCCCCGGTCACGTCGGCCAGCATGCCATTGGCCGAGACGCCGAATGAGGTATCGGTGCCGAAATTGATGGCGCCGCCGTTCAGGTCTTCGAGGGTAAAGCGAAACGCCGTGCCGACGCTGCCATAATTGCCGCTGAAATGGTGGATGCCGGTGGTGCCGAAGGCCGTCGCAACATTGGAGGCGATCGACGTGAAAGTCAGGTCTTCAATCCTGGCGCCGAGTTGCGGATTGCTGTCGTCGATGGCACCGTCGAGTGCCATGCCAAGCGACGTGTTGCCAAAATAGATGCTGCTCCAGGAGGCGCCGGAAGTGTCGAAGCCGCTATAGGTCCAGACCTTGCCGCCGGAATGGGCCGGCGAGATGCCGGATGAGGAGAAAGACGTTCCGCCCGGCGCCGGATAGAGCGGCCCGGTCGGCGCCGCCAGTGCGGGTGCCGCGACGAAAAGGGAACATGCAACGAAAGCGATTGAGGGGAGTTTGATTTTGATCATTTCTTCCTCCAATGCAGACGCCAAGAACGGCTCTTTTTCTTATTTCCGATCGAGAATAAGCAAAATCTGTGCCAGTTTTGATTTGTATATCTAAATCAATGTATTGGCGCGATCTTGTCGGGCGCCGGCCTTTGGAGTGTAAAGAATTTCGACACTGGAAGGAGGAAGGACGATCGGGAGGATCGGGTGCGTGCCCCTGAGTATCGGTCCCGGCATGCGGGGCGGCGCCGATCATGCTAGAAGCATCGATTCCGCGTAAGAGGAGGGGCGCGATGCCCGATTTCGATTTCGATTTGTTCACCATCGGCGCCGGGTCCGGCGGGGTGCGGGCCAGCCGGATCGCGGCCGGGTTCGGCGCTCGGGTCGGCGTCGCCGAGGCCAGCCGGCCGGGCGGCACTTGCGTCATCCGCGGCTGCGTGCCCAAGAAGCTGCTCGTCTATGGCGCCCATTTCGCCGACGACTTCGCCGACGCCGCCGGCTATGGCTGGGCCGTCCCCGAGACCGGCTTCGACTGGGCCAGCCTGATCGCCGCCAAGGACAAGGAGATCGGGCGGCTGGAACAGGTCTATATCCGCCTGCTGCGCGACGCCGGCTGCGAGCTGTTCCCCCACCGCGCGCGGCTGATCGATCCCCATACGGTCGAGGTCGGCAACCGCACCGTCACCGCCGCCAACATCCTGGTCGCCGTCGGCGGCCGGCCCTGGATGCCCGAAATTCCGGGAATCGAGCATGCGATTACCTCGAACGAGGCGCTGGACCTGAAGCACCTGCCCCGCGAGGCGGTGATCGTCGGCGGCGGCTATATCGCGGTCGAATTCGCGGGCATCTTCAACGCGCTCGGCAGCCGGGTCACCCAGATCGTCCGCGCCGATACGCTGCTGCGCGGCTTCGACCAGGACCTGCGCGCCGCCCTGGCCGCCGAGATGGAGAAGAAGGGCGTCCATCTGCGCTGCGAGACGACCGTCGCCAGCATCGAGCGGCGGGGCGACCGGCTCAGCCTGATGACCGGCGCCGACGAGGAGGTCGAGACCGATCTGGTCTTGTACGCGACCGGCCGGGTGCCCAATACGGACGGGCTGGGTCTGGCCGAGGCCGGTGTCGCGCTGACGGACGACGGCGCGGTAGCGGTCGACGCCTATTCGCGCAGTGCCGTTCCTCACATATATGCCGTCGGCGATTGCACCGACCGGGTGAATTTGACGCCGGTCGCCATCAAGGAAGGCCATATGCTGGCCGAAACCCTGTTCAACGACAATCCGATGGCGATGGATTACGACGCGATCCCGTCGGCCGTCTTCAGCCAGCCGCCGATCGGCACGGTGGGGCTGACCGAGGCCGAGGCCCGCGCCCGTTTCCCGGAGGTCGACGTCTATCGCAGCGCCTTCACGCCCATGAAACACACCCTGTCGGGGCGCGACGAAAGGTCTGTGATGAAGCTGGTGGTCGACCGGTCCAGCGACCGGGTTCTGGGCTGCCACATGCTGGGCGCCGACGCGCCGGAGATCGTCCAGGGCCTGGCCGTCGCCCTCAAATGCGGCGCCACCAAGGCCCAGTTCGACGCCACCGTCGGTATCCATCCCACCGCGGCGGAGGAGTTCGTCACCATGCGCGCCCCCTTGCCGGAACCCGGCGCGGCGGCGGCGGAGTAGGGGCCGGCGCCGGCCGAAACGCCCGCCGCGCCTTGATTTTTGCTGGCAAAAGGCCCTATTCGGACGTATACAGCCAAGCTTTCCGCCGAGGAACGCAAGATGAGCAGCAAATGGGCGCCTGATTCCTGGCGCGCCAAATCGATCTGTCAGGTGCCGGACTATGCGGACGCGGTCGAGCTGGCCGACGCCACCGCGCAGCTCCGCCGCTTCCCGCCGCTGGTCTTCGCCGGCGAGGCGCGTCGGCTGACCGAGGCGCTGGGCCTGGTCGCCCAGGGCAAGGCGTTTCTGCTGCAGGGCGGCGATTGCGCCGAGAGCTTCGCCGAGTTCCAGGCCGACAATATCCGCGACACCTTCCGCGTCCTGCTGCAGATGGCGGTGGTGCTGACCTACGGCGCGTCGCTGCCGGTGGTCAAGGTCGGGCGCATGGCCGGCCAGTTCGCCAAGCCGCGCTCGGCGCCGACCGAGACGATCGACGGGGTCGAGCTGCCCAGTTATCGGGGCGACATGATCAACGACATGGCCTTCACTCCGGACGCCCGCCGCCCCGATCCGGCGCGGATGATCCAGGCCTACAATCAGTCGGCGGCCAGCCTCAACCTGCTGCGCGCCTTCGCCCAGGGCGGCTATGCCGATCTGCATCAGGTCCATCGTTGGACCTTGGGGTTCGTGGCCGACAGCCCCCAGGGCGAACGCTATCGCGACCTGGCCGACCGGCTGACCGAATCGCTGTCCTTCATGGCCGCCTGCGGCATGACGTCGGACAGCGCGCCGCAGATCCGCGAGACCGACTTCTTCACTTCCCACGAGGCGCTGCTGCTGGAATATGAGGAAGCGCTGACCCGCATCGACAGTACCAGCGGCGATTGGTACGACGTGTCCGCCCATATGCTGTGGATCGGCGACCGCACCCGCCAACTGGACGGTGCCCATGTCGAGTTCCTGCGGGGGGTGCGCAACCCCGTCGGCGTCAAGGTGGGGCCGAGCATGGCGCCGGACGATCTGCTGCGGCTGATCGACATGCTCAATCCGGACGACGTGCCGGGGCGGCTGACGCTGATTTGCCGGATGGGCGCCGACAAGGTGGAGACCGCGCTGGCGCCGCTGATCCGCGCCGTGCTGCGCGACGGGCGCAAGGTCGTCTGGGCCTGCGATCCCATGCATGCCAACACGGTCAAATCCTCCACCGGCTACAAGACCCGGCCCTTCGACCGTATCTTGGAGGAGACCCGCCGCTTCTTCGCCGTCCACCGGGCCGAAGGCAGCTACGCCGGCGGCGTCCATTTCGAAATGACCGGCCAGGACGTGACCGAATGCATCGGCGGCGCCCAGGCGATCACCGAGGACAGCCTGTCGGCGCGCTACCACACTCATTGCGACCCCAGGCTGAACGCCAGCCAGGCGCTGGAGCTCGCCTTCCTGATCTCGGAATCCCTCAAGAACCAGCGCTTGGAAACGGCCCGCGACGTGGCCGTCGCTTCCTGATCCCGGCGGCGCGCCGGGCGGCGGACGGACGGACGCGCGGCGGGCGAGCGGCATGACCCCCGACGCCAAGGACATCGCGCGGTTCACCGACCGCTATTTCGACAAGACCCGTCAGACGGTCGGCCGGTTCGGCGACAAGACCGTCACCTATGCCGTGTTCATGCGCCGGCCGGTGATCTTCACCCCGCGGCTGGCGGTCGACTGGCTGAACGCGGTCGCGGCGGCGCGCGGCGCCGAATTCGACATCGCGCTCAACTTCGCCGAGGGCGACTGGGTGGGCGCCGGCGAGCCGCTGCTCTACATCACCGGCCCGTTCCACGACCTGGTCGATCTGGAAACCATCTACTTGCAGAAGATCGGCGCCCCCTGCGTCGCCGCCTACAACGCCTATCTCATGTGCAAGGCCCTGCCCAAGGCCGCCTTCCTGGCCATGGACGCGCGCCATTGCGCCGGCGCCGAAATGGCCGGGATGATGGCTTATGCGGCGGCGGTCGGATCCGCCGCCGCCACGCGCGAGGTCGGCGCCGTCGGCTATGTTGGCAACGCGGTCGACGCCGACGCCCATTATTTCGGGAAGGATCGTGGCCTTGGCACCATGCCCCATGCCATGATCGGCTACGCCGGATCGACCCTCCGCGCCGCCGAGATGTTCGTCGAGACCTGGCCGGACGAGGACGTGACCGCCCTGATCGACTATTACGGGCGCGAGATTTCCGATGCGCTGGCGGTCGCCGAACGTTTCCCCGATCTGGTCGCCGCGGGGCGCCTGTCGGTGCGCATGGATACCCATGGCGGGCGCTATGTCGAGGGGCTGGACATGGCGGCGTCGTACGAGATCCTGGACCGGCACGCCCCCGACGCGGTGCGCGGCTATCGGTCCGAGACCGAGCTGCGCTACCTGATCGGCACCGGGGTGTCGGCGGCGGCCTTGTTCCATCTGCGCCACAGCCTGGACGCGGCCGGGTTTGGCAAGGTCCGGATCGTCGCCAGCTCCGGCTTCGGGCCGGGAAAATGCCGGGTCATGGGCGAGGTCGGCGCGCCCATCGATGTGGTCGGCAGCGGATCGCATCTGCCGGAGAATTGGCACGAGACCTACGCCACCGCCGATATCGTGGAATATGACGGCACGCCCTCGGTCAAGCTGGGGCGCGAGTTTCTCCTCAAGCGGCGGCGGGAGCGGACATGACCGACCGTCTCACCGTCGCCCTGGCCCAGCTCAACCCGGTCGTCGGGGATATCGGCGGCAATTTGGACCGGCTGCGCGCCGCCCGGCGCGAGGCCGCCGGCGCCGACCTTCTGGTCGCCAGCGAATTGGTCGTCTCCGGCTATCCGCCCGAGGATTTAGTGCTGAAGCCCGTGTTTCTCGACCGGATCGAAGCCGGTATTCGCGCCCTCGCGGCGGAGACCGCCGACGGCGGCCCGGCGCTCCTGGTCGGGGCGCCCTGGCGGATCGAGGGCCAGGCTTATAACGCGGCGTTGCTGTTGGACGGCGGCGAGATCGCGGCGATCCGGCTCAAGCACGACCTGCCCAATTACGGCGTGTTCGACGAGAAGCGCGTCTTCGCCGCCGGTCCGCTGCCGGGGCCGATCTCGTTTCGCGACGTGCGTCTCGGGGTCATGGTCTGCGAGGACATGTGGACGCCCGACGTGACCGAATGTCTGGCCGAAACCGGCGCCGAGCTGCTGGTCGTCCTCAACAGCTCGCCCTTCGAGTTGGACAAGGCGGAGACCCGGATCAACCTGGCCGTCGCCCGGTGCGTCGAGTCGGGCTTGCCGCTGGTCTATGTCAACCAGGTGGGCGGCCAGGACGAGCTGGTCTTCGATGGCGCGTCCTTCGTTCTCGGCGCCGACCACCGGCTGCGGGTGCAGATGCCGGCCTGGGACGCGGCGGTTCTGGCCACCGAATGGCGGCGCGACGCGGCGGGTTGGCGGTGCAAGACCGAGTCGGTCATGGCGCTCGGCGGGCATCTGGAAGCCACCTATCGGGCGCTTGTGCTGGGCCTGCGCGACTATATCGACAAGAACGGCTTCCCCGGCGCCCTGATCGGCCTGTCCGGCGGCGTCGATTCGGCGCTGACGGCGGCGGTCGCCGTGGACGCGCTGGGCGCCGAGCGGGTGCGCTGCGTCATGATGCCCTCACCCTACACCTCGCGGGAAAGCCTGGAGGATGCCGCCGAGGCGGCGCGCCTTCTGGGCGCGCGGCTGGAGTCGGTCGCCATCGAACCGGCGATGGGCGCCTATGGCCAAATGCTGGCGCCGCTGTTCGCCGGCCTTGCGGCGGACGAGACGGAGGAGAACATCCAGGCCCGCGCCCGCGGCATGATCCTGATGGCGCTCAGCAACAAGCTCGGTCATATGGTGGTCAGCACCGGGAACAAGTCCGAGATGTCGGTCGGCTACGCGACGCTGTATGGCGATATGTGCGGCGGATACGGCCTGTTGAAGGATGTCTACAAGACCACCGTGTTCGCCCTGTGCGACTGGCGCAACGGTCACCGGCCGGACGGCCTGCTGGGGCCCGAGGGGCGGGTGGTGCCCGAGAATATCCTGACCAAGAAGCCGACGGCCGAGCTGAAGCCCGACCAGTTCGACGAGGATACGCTGCCGCCCTACGATGTGCTGGACGCGATCCTCAAATGCCTGATCGAGGAGGATTTGGGGCCCAAGGAGGCCGCCGGGCGCGGCTTCGATCCGGCGACGGTCGAGCGGGTCTGGCGCATGCTGGAGAACGCCGAGTACAAGCGCCGCCAGGCCCCGCCGGGGGTCAAGATCACCGGGCGTTCCTTCGGGCGCGACCGGCGCTATCCGATCACCAACGCCTTCAAGAACGTCGATTGAGGCGGGTCGTCCCGCCGCGCCGCCCGCCATGTCCGTCCGAGTCCGATTCGCGCCCAGTCCCACCGGCAAGCTGCATGTGGGCAATGCCCGCCTCGCGCTGATCAACTGGCTGTTCGCGCGGGCCGCGGGCGGGCGGTTCCTGCTGCGCCTGGACGACACCGACGCCGAGCGCAGCACGGCGGACTTCGCCGCCGCCATCGAGCAAGACCTGGCCTGGCTGGGGCTGGACTGGGCGGCGCGGGTTCGCCAGTCCGACCGCGCCGATCTGTATCTGGCGGCGGCGGACAGGCTGAAGGCGGCGGGGCGGCTGTATCCCTGCTACGAGACGCCGGAGGAGCTGGACTATATGCGCCGCCGCCAGCGCGCCCGCGGCCGGCCGCCCATCTATGACCGCGCGGCCCTGAAGCTGAGCGCCGAGGACCGCGCCCGGTTGGAGGCCGAGGGCCGCCGGCCCCACTGGCGCTTCCTGCTGGCGGACACGGCCGTCGCCTGGGAGGATCTGGTGCGCGGGCCGGTGCGCTTCGAGGGCCGGCATCTGTCCGATCCGGTCCTGATCCGCGCCGACGGGACGTTCCTGTATGCGCTGCCCTCGGTGGTCGATGACGGCGAGATGGAGATCACCCATGTGGTGCGCGGCGAGGACCATGTCGCCAATACCGCCGCCCAGTGCCAGATCTTCGCCGCCCTCGACTATCCCGTGCCCCATTTCGCCCATTTGCCGCTGCTGGTCGACGCGACGGGCAAGGCCCTGTCGAAGCGCCTCGGCAGCCTGAGCCTGGAAGGGCTGCGCGCGGAGGAAGGGATCGAGCCGCTGGTGCTGGCGAGCTTCCTGGCGACGCTCGGCACCTCCGGCCCGGTACGTCTGTTCGAATCTCTCGATGCTCTCGCCGACGCGTTCGATTTCGCCGCCTTCGGCCGGGCGGCGCCGAAGTTCGACGCGGCGGAATTGCGGCATCTGAACGCCCGGTTCCTCCATGATATGGATTTCGACGCGGCCGGGCCGCGCCTCGCCGCCCTGGGGCTGGCGGATGCCTCCCCCGAATTCTGGGCGGCGATCCGGTCCAATTTGGACCGCTTCGACGCGGCGCGCGACTGGCACGCGGTCTGTCATGGCGAGATCGCGCCGGTGATCGAGGACGCCGCCTTCGCCGCCGCCGCCGCCGAGCTGTTGCCCGACGAGCCCTGGGACGGCGATACCTGGCGCGGCTGGACGGCGGCGGTCAAGGAAGCGACCGGGCGCAAGGGCAAGGCGCTGTTCCGGCCGCTGCGCCTGGCGCTGACGGGCCGCGAACATGGACCTGAGTTGCGGAATCTGTTACCGATCATCGGCCGCGCGCGGGCCCTCGACCGCCTGCGCAGCGCCGCGTCCTAAGCGATTGATTCCGGAAGAATTATGGGCCTCGTCCTGCACAATACCCTGACCCGCCGCAAGGAGCCGTTCACGCCCTTGGACCCGAACCGGGTGGGTATGTATGTGTGCGGGCCGACGGTCTACGACCTGGCCCATATCGGCAATGCCCGTCCGGTGGTCGTGTTCGACGTGCTCTATCGCCTGTTGAAGCGCGCCTACCCGTCCGTCCGCTATGTCCGCAACATCACCGACGTGGACGACAAGATCATCGAGGCGGCCCGGGCCAGCGGCGAGCCGATCGACGCGCTGACCGAGCGGACCGAGCGGGCCTTCCACGAGGACATGGCGGCGCTGGGCGCCCTGGAGCCTGACGTGGAGCCCCACGCGACCGCCCACATCCCCCAGATGCTGGCGATGATCGAGAAGCTGGTCGAGGCGGGCCATGCCTACGCGGCGGACGGCCATGTCCTGTTCAGCGTGCCCTCGATGGCCGATTACGGCGCGCTGTCGCGCCGCGACCGGGACGAGATGATCGCCGGCGCGCGGGTCGAGGTCGCCCCCTACAAGAAGGACCCGGCCGATTTCGTCCTGTGGAAGCCGAGCGCCCCGGACCAGCCCGGATGGGACAGCCCCTGGGGGCGCGGCCGGCCGGGCTGGCATCTGGAATGCTCGGCCATGAGCGCGACCCATCTGGGCGAGACCTTCGATATCCATGGCGGCGGCCAGGACCTGATCTTTCCCCACCACGAGAACGAGATCGCTCAGAGCCGCTGCGCCCATGGCGGGGCGCCCTTCGTCCGCTACTGGGTCCATAACGGCTATGTGGTCGTCGAGGGCGAGAAGATGTCCAAGTCGCTGGGCAACTTCTTCACCGTCCGCGACCTGCTGGACGAGGCGCCGGGCGAGGCCATCCGCCTGGCCTTGCTGGGCACCCATTACCGCCAGCCCCTGGACTTCACCCGCGACGGGCTGCGCCAGGCCCGCGCGGCCTTGGATCGGCTGTATGGGGCGCTGCGCCACGCGGCGATGGCCGCCGCCGCCGCCGATCCGGGGGACGTTGCGCCCCCGGCCGCGCTCGTCGCCGCCCTGGAGGACGACCTGAACACGCCGCGCGCCATCGGTGTCCTGCACGCCCTGGCCGGGGCGCTGAACAAGGAAACGGACCCGGCCGAGAAGGCGCGCCGGGCCGCCGAGCTGACGGCCGGCGGCGCGTTGTTGGGCCTTTTGCAGGCCGATCCCGAGACCTGGTTCCAGGGCGCCGGCGAAGGGGCGCTGGCCGACGACGAGATCGAGGCCCTGATCGCCAAGCGCGATCGGGCCCGCGCCGACAAGGATTTCGCCGAGGCCGACCGGATCCGCGACGACTTGGCGGATCGAGGCGTTCTGTTGGAGGACGGCCCCGACGGCACGACCTGGAGGCGGGCGGCATGAGCGGCGAACGGGTCTATCTGTACGACACCACCCTGCGCGACGGCGCCCAGACCCAAGGGGTGGATTTCGGCCCCTCGGACAAGGCCGCCATCGCCCGCGAGCTGGACCGGCTGGGCATCGACTATGTCGAGGGCGGCTGGCCGGGCGCCAACCCGACCGACGACGCCTTCTTCGCCGACGCGCCGGCGCTCGCCCATGCCAAGCTGACCGCCTTCGGCATGACCCGGCGCGCCGGGCGCAGCGCCGACAACGACCCCGGCCTGGCGGCGCTTCTCCAGTCCGGCGTCGGCGCCGTCTGCATGGTCGGCAAGAGCTGGGACTATCAGGTGGATGTCGCCCTGGAGGTCGGCCGCGACGAGAACCTCGCCATGATCGGCGACAGCATCGCCCTGCTGGCGGCGCGGGCGGGCGAGGCGCTGTTCGACGCCGAGCATTTCTTCGACGGCTACAAGGCCAATCCGGCCTATGCGCTGGATTGCCTCAAGGCGGCGCTGGCGGCCGGCGCCCGCTGGATCGTGCTCTGCGACACCAATGGCGGCACCCTGCCGCACGAGATCGAGCGCGTCGTCGGCGAGGTCGCGAAGGACATCCCCGGCGAGCGGCTGGGCATCCATTGCCACAACGACACCGGCAACGCCGTCGCCAACAGCCTGGCCGCCGTGCGCGCCGGCGTCCGCCAGGTCCAAGGCACGATCAATGGCCTGGGCGAGCGCTGCGGCAATGCCGACCTGACCGCGCTGATCCCAAACCTGGTCCTCAAGATGGGGTTCGAGACCGGCGTCACCGCCGACGGGCTGGCCCATCTGACCCATGTCTCGCGGTTGTTGGACGAGCGGCTGAACCGGGCGCCGAACCGCCACGCTCCCTATGTCGGCGAAGCGGCCTTCGCCCATAAGGGCGGGCTGCATGTCTCGGCGGTCGAGAAGGACCCGCGCACCTACGAGCATATCGACCCGGCCCTGGTCGGCAACCGCCGCGACATCGTCGTCTCGGACCAGGCGGGCCGCTCCAATATCCTCGCCCGGTTCCGCGAGATCGGGATCGAGGTCGACCCCAAGAGCCCGAAGGTCGGGCGGCTGATCGAGCTGGTCAAGGAGCGCGAGCATCAGGGCTTCTCCTACGACGGCGGCGAGGCGAGCTTCGAGCTGCTGGCGCGGCGCGAATTGGAAAGCGTGCCGGACTATTTCCGGCTCAACAGTTTCCGAGTGATGGACGAACGGCGCTGGAACGCGCGCGGCGAGCTGATCACCCTGTCCGAGGCGACCATCAAGGTGCAGATCGGCGCCGGCGCGCAGATCATGACCGTCGCCGAGGGCAACGGCCCGGTCAACGCGCTGGACGCCGCCTTGCGCAAGGCGTTGAGCGGCGCCTATCCGCAACTCGACGATCTGCGGCTGGTCGATTACAAGGTGCGGATCCTGACCCCCGACGCCGGCACCGAGGCGGTGACCCGGGTGATGATCGAAAGCACCGACGGCGGCGGCGCGCGCTGGTCGACCGTCGGCGTGTCGACCAACGTCATCGACGCCTCTTACGCCGCGCTGCATGATTCGATCACCTACAAGCTGTTCCGCGACGGGGTGACGAAGGCCCCGTCATGAGCGCGGCCGGCGGGCCCGCCGAGGCGCCGGCGGTGATCCTGGTGGCGCCGCAGATGGGCGAGAATATCGGCGCCGCCGCGCGGGCGATGCATAACTGCGCCCTGTCGGACCTGCGGCTCGTCCGCCCCCGCGACGGCTGGCCCAACCCGGCGGCCCAAGCCAACGCGGTCGGCGCCGTTGCCTTGATCGACGCCGCCCGGCCGTTCGACGATACCGCCGCGGCGGTCGCCGACCTGCATCGGGTCTATGCGGTGACGGCCCGGACGCGGGACGTGAACAAGCCGGTTCTGACCCCGCGCGCCGCCGCCGCCGAGATCCGCGCCGTCGGCGCCGGCATGCGCTGCGGGCTTCTGTTCGGGCGCGAAAGCAGCGGCCTGGACAATGACGACATCGCCCTGGCCGACCGTATCGTCACGGTCCCGCTCAACCCCGCCTTCACCTCCCTCAATCTGGCCCAGGCGGTCCTGATCCTGGCCTATGAATGGTTCCTGGCCGGGGCCGAGGCAGCGGATTTGCCGACGGGCCTGGTGGCGCCGGCGACGAAGGGCGATCTGGTGAATTTCTTCACCCATCTGGAAACGGAGCTCGACGCCTGCGGCTTCCTGCGGCCGCCCGAGAAGCGCCCGGCCATGGTCCGCAACATCCGCGCCCTATTTCAGCGCGCGGGCCTCAGCGACCAGGAAGTGCGCACCCTGCACGGCATCGTCACCGGCCTCGCGCGTCATGGCGGCAAGGATGGCGGCGGTGCGTGATCCGGCGGCCGCGTGGCTGGGGCGGTTTGGTTTGACAAGCCTCCGCCCCTGGGTTAGAAACCCCGGCCGGAGAGGGGGCGAAGCCCCCTTCTTTCATTATGTCTCAACGTCGAACGGAAACGAGCGCGGAACCGCATGACCAAGCGCGTAACAGCGAAACACAAGATCGACCGGCGCCTGGGCGTCAATCTGTGGGGACGGCCGAAGAGCCCCTATAACAAGCGCAGCTACGGGCCGGGCGAGCATGGTCAGCGGCGCGGCCGCCGTCCGTCCGACTTCGGCGTGCAGCTTCGCGCCAAGCAGAAGCTGAAGGGCTATTACGGCACGGTTTCCGAGCGCCAGTTCCGCAATCTGTATGCCGAGGCGGTGCGCCGTCGGGGCGACACGGGCGAAATTCTGTTCGAGCTGCTGGAGCGCCGCCTGCAAACGGTCGTCTATCGCATGCGCTTCGTGCCGACCATGTTCGCCGCCCGCCAGTTCGTCAATCACGGCCATGTGCTGGTCAACGGCCGCCGGGTGACGATCCCGTCCTACCGCGTCAGCGACGAGGACGTGATCGAGGTGCGCCAGAAGTCGCGGGAAATGCCGCTGGTCCTGGAGGCGATCGAATCGCCCGAGCGCGACCTTCCCGTCTATGTGACCGTCGACTACAAGGCGATGAAGGGCAGCTTCCTGCGGGCGCCGACCCCGGACGAGATCCCCTTCCCGGTGCAGATGGAGCCGAACCTGGTCATCGAGTACTACTCGCGCTGACCGGGCGTTCCCGCGCCGACGATTGCGAAGGGCCGCGCCATCGGGCGCGGCCCTTTCCTTTTGCTCGGCGCGGTGGCCTCAGTCGCGACGCGGTGGCCTTTTACGCGGCGCTGTGGCCTCAGTCGCGAGGCGCGCACGCGATCTCCGTCCGGTCGGGATAGAAGGCGAGATGGCCGGCGATCCGGGCGACCTCCCGATAGGGGGTCTCGTAACACCAGACCGCGTTCTCGGCGCGGGTCTCGCCGACATGGATCGACCAATAGCGCGCCGCGCCCTTGAAGGGGCAGGTCGTCGCATGGTCGGTCGCCCGGAGCAGGTCCATGCGAACGTCGGCGCGGGGCAGGTAGTAGACCGGCGGATAGTCCGCCTCGCGCATCTCCAGCGCCCGGCCGCTGTCGGCGACGGTCGCGCCGGCGACGCGCACCCGGACGCGCGCCGCCGCCGGCGCGATCTCGATCCGGTGATCGGGACGGGTGGCGAAGCCCGGCGCGGAACCGGCGGTTTCGGACATCTCCCGGCCCTCAGGCGACCGGGGTGAGCAGCGGCTCGCCGGCGAAATGGGCCTTCAGGTTGCGGACCGCCAGCTCGACCGAGTCCTCGCCCGATTCGTAGGACAGGCCGCCGCAATGGGGCGTCAGCACCACATTGTCCATCTCGATCAGGGCCTGGGGCACTTGGGGCTCGCCGTCGAACACGTCCAGCCCGGCCGCGGCGATGGTGCCGTCCGTCAGGGCGGCGACCAGCGCCGCCTGATCGACGACCTGGCCGCGGGCGATATTGACGAACACGCCCGCCGGTCCCAGCGCCGTCAGGACCTTGGCGTCGACGATATGGTGGGTGGCGGCGCCGCCGGGGCAGGAGGCCAGCAGATAGTCGGCCCAGTCGGCGAGGGCGAGGGGGTTGTCCATGTAGGTGTAGGGCACGTCGTCGCGGCGGTTGCGGTTATGGTAGGCGACCTCGATATCGAATCCCTGGGCGCGCTTGGCGACCGCGTGGCCGATGGCACCGAGGCCCAGGATGCCCAGCTTGCGGCCGTGGAAGCGCGGGGTCCAGTTGTACAGGCGCTGGCGCAGCCAGGCGCCGTCGCGGACGAAGCGGTCGGCCTTGGTGATTTCGCGCACCGCGTCCAGCATCAGCCCGAAGGCGAGGTCGGCGACGCAGCCGAAATTGGTCGCCGGGACGTTGGTGACCCGGATGTCGCGCGCCCGCGCGGCGTCCAGGTCGATGCGCTCGTAGCCGGCGCCGAAGGTGGCGATGATCTCCAGCTTGGGCAGTCGGTCCATGAAGGCGGCGTCGGCGCCGCGCATATTGAGCAGAAAGACCGCCCGCAGCCGGTCGGCGAGGCTGTCGATCATCGCGTCCTCGTCCTCGGCCTCCCACAGCTTGTGCAAGGTGAACTCGGCCGCCATGCGGTCGATGATGCGATCCTCCAGCTTCACGCAGGCGAGTACGTCTTCCTTCATGTCGGTGTCCTCCCGTTCTTGGCGACGCTCGATCCAGGATAGGGCGCCGATGCCGGTTTGGCGACGGGTTCGCGGCGCGGCAACGAAAAAGGGGCCGCGCGGGCGGCCCCTTCTCGATCGCGGTATCTGCCGGCGTCAGGCGGCGCGGGCAACGCCCTTGTCGTCCAGGAGCTGTTGCAGCTCGCCGGCCTCGAACATCTCGCGCACGATGTCGCAGCCGCCGACGAACTCGCCCTTGACGTAGAGCTGGGGGATGGTGGGCCAGTTGCTGAAGGCCTTGATCCCCTCGCGCACCTCCGGATCGGCGAGCACGTTAACGCCGGTGAACTCGACCCCCATATGGCCCAGCACCTGGGCCACGACCGCCGAGAAGCCGCATTGCGGCATATCGGGCGTGCCCTTCATGAAGAGGACGACGGGGCTGCCGTCGAGTTCGCTCTGGATACGATCGAATGTCGGATTGTCGCTCATGGTCATTCTTCCTTTCGGCCGTCGTCTCGTCGGTGGGTCAGTCTGTCTGGGGCTGGGCGCTCTGGGGTGCGGAGGTCTGCAAGGCCAGGGCGTGCAGATCGGTGCCCATGCCGCCCTTCAGCGCCGCATAGACCATTTGATGCTGTTGGACACGGGTCTTGCCCGCGAAGGCCGCGGACACGACGCGGGCGGCGTAATGGTCGCCGTCGCCGGCCAGATCCTCGATCGTCACCTCGGCGTCGGGAAGATGCGCGCGGATCAGGCTTTCGATCTGGGTCGCGTCCATTGCCATGCTCGGTCTCCGTCTTCTCGGCGTGTCCGCCGCGTCCTACGAGGTCGCCATATAGGCGGGGAACCAGGATTCGTGGGCGGCGCGTAAATCCGCCACCGATATGGGATCGCCGCCCGGCAGAGTCAAATCCGCGCCCCCGGTCGCGCCGATCCGCCTGGCCGGCACGCCCGCCGCCGCCGCCGCGTCGAGGAGCGCCGCCGCGTCCGACGCCGCGACGGTCAGCAGATAGCGCCCCTGATCCTCGCCGAACAGATAGGCGGGCAGGGGAACCTCGCCGGCGATGTCCGCCTCCAGGCTGGCGCCCATATCCCCGGCCAGCGCCATCTCGGCCAGCGCCACGGCCAGGCCGCCGTCCGACAGGTCGTGGCAGGCGGTCACCGCGCCGGCCGCGATCCGGGCGCGGACGAAATCGCCGTTGCGGCGCTCGGCGGCGAGGTCGACCGGCGGCGGCGCGTGGTCATGGCCGCCGATCCCGCCGATCTCGCGGGCATAGATCGAGGCGCCCAGATGGCCCGCCGTGGCGCCGATCAGGATGATCGTCTCGTCCGCCGCCTTGAAGGCCGGCGTCGCGGCGTTCGCGACGTCGTCGATCAGGCCGACGCCGCCGATCACCGGGGTCGGCAGGATGCCGGCGCCGTTGGTCTCGTTGTAGAGGGAGACATTGCCGGACACGACGGGGAAGTCGAGCGCCTTGCAGGCCGCCGCCATGCCTTCGACGCAGCCGACGAACTGGCCCATGATCTCGGGCCGTTCGGGATTGCCGAAATTCATATTGTCGGTGACGGCCAGCGGGTGGGCGCCGGTGGCTGTCAAGTTGCGCCAGGCCTCGGCCACGGCCTGGGCGCCGCCGGCGACCGGATCGGCCATGCAATAGCGGGGCGTACAGTCGCTGGTCAGCGCCAGGCCCTTGGCGGTGCCATGGACGCGGATCAGGGCCGCGTCGCCGCCCGGGCCGGCGACCGTGTCGCCCATGACGCTGCTGTCATATTGCTCCCAGATCCAGCGCCGGCTGGCCAGATTGGGATCGCCGATCAGCCGCAGCAGCGCCTCGCCCAAATCCCGCGCGGGCAGCGTGGCGGGATCGAGGGCCGGGCGCGCCGGCGTCGGCGTCCAGGGCCGGTCATATTCCGGCGCCGCGGCGACCAGGGGCGCGATCGGCAGATCGGCGACGACCGCGTCGTTCTCCTTCAGGACCATGCGGCCCGTGTCGGTCACCTGGCCGATCACCGCGAAGTCCAGCTCCCACTTTTCGAAGATGGCGCGGGCGACCTCCTCGCGGCCGGGCTTGAGGACCATCAGCATCCGTTCCTGGCTCTCGGACAGCATGATCTCGTAAGGGGTCATGGCGGTCTCGCGGACCGGGACCCGGTCCAGCCACATCTCGATGCCGGTGCCGCCCTTCGACGCCATCTCGAAGGAGGACGAGGTCAGCCCCGCCGCGCCCATGTCCTGGATGGCGACGATGGCGTCGGTCGCCATCAGCTCCAGGCAGGCTTCCAGCAGCAGCTTCTCGGTGAAGGGGTCGCCGACCTGGACGGTGGGCCGCTTCTCCTCGGAATCCTCGCTGAATTCGGCCGAGGCCATGGTGGCGCCATGGATGCCGTCGCGGCCGGTCTTGGCCCCGACATAGGTGACGGGATTGCCGATCCCGGCGGCGGCCGAATAGAAAATCCGGTCGGTCCGCGCCAAGCCGACGGTCATGGCGTTGACCAGATTGTTGCCGTCATAGGCGCCGTCGAACGCGCATTCGCCGCCGACGGTGGGCACGCCGATGCAGTTGCCGTAGCCGCCGATGCCGGCGACGACGCCATCCACCAGATGGCGGGTCTTCGGATGGTCGGGACGGCCGAAGCGCAGGGCGTTGAGGTTGGCGACGGGCCGCGCGCCCATGGTGAACACGTCGCGCAGGATGCCGCCGACCCCGGTCGCGGCGCCCTGATAGGGCTCGATGAAGGAGGGGTGGTTGTGGCTCTCCATCTTGAAGATCGCGGCCTGGCCGTCGCCGATATCGACGACGCCGGCATTCTCGCCGGGGCCGCAGATCACCCAGGGGGCCTCGGTCGGCAGGGTGCGCAGCCATTTCTTCGAGCTCTTGTAGGAGCAATGCTCGCTCCACATGACCGAGAAGATGCCAAGCTCGACCAGGTTCGGCGTCCGCCCCAGGATGTCCAGCATCCGGGCGTGCTCGTCGCGGTCCAGGCCGTGCTCGGCGACGAGCGCGTCGGTGATCTGGTCGCCGTCCATGGTCACCCCAGCGCCGCCACGAGACCGTCGAACATCGCCCGGCCGTCGGTGCCGCCGAGGATCGGATCGGCGGCCCGTTCCGGGTGCGGCATCATGCCGAGGACGTTGCCGCGCGCGTTATAGACCCCGGCGATGTCCCGCGCCGACCCGTTGGGGTTGGCGGCGCCGCCGGCGCGGTGGTCGGTGGCGCAGTAGCGAAAGGCGATCCGTCCGTCGCCTTCCAGCCGGTCCAGGGTCGCGTCGTCGGCGAAATAATTGCCGTCGTGATGGGCGACGGGGATGCGGATGACCTGGCCCGTGGCATAGCCGCCGGCGAAGGCGGTGTCCGTCCGCTCGACCCGCAGGCCGACCGGCCGGCAGACGAACTTCAGCCCCGCGTTGCGCAGCAGCGCGCCGGGCAGGAGGCCGGTCTCGGTCAGCACCTGGAACCCGTTGCAGATACCGAGGACGGCGACCCCGCGCTCGGCGGCGCGGCGGACCTCCGCCATCACCGGCGAGTGCGCCGCCATGCAGCCCGACCGCAGATAGTCGCCATAGGAAAAGCCGCCCGGCAGCAGGATCAGATCGCAGGCCGGCAGTTCGGTCTCCCGATGCCAGACCATGACCGGATTGGCGCCGGCGGCGGCCAGGGCGGTCTGGGCGTCGCGGTCGCAATTGGAACCGGGAAAGACGATGACCGCGGATTTCATCGGGCGGGCCGGGCGGTCGGGTCGCGCAACGGACGGAAGGGCGGAAGAGAAGGGCGGGATGTCATTCCGTCAGGTCGATGTCGTAATTCTCGATGACCGTGTTGGCCAGAAGCTGCGCGCACATGGCCTCGACGCTTTCGCGGGCCCGCGCCGGGTCGCTCTCGGCGATATCGAGCTCGATATATTTGCCCTGGCGCACCTCGTCGATCCCGGCGAAGCCGAGATTCTCCAGCGCGTGGCGGATCGCCTGCCCCTGGGGGTCGAGGACGCCGTTCTTCAGGGTGACATGGACGCGGGCCTTCACGGTCGGTCGGCTCCTCTCGCCTCTATTGAATGGCCGCCGGGCCCTTGAGGTCGCTGGGGCCCGATTCGGGAAGGATGCCCAGCCGCCGGGCGACCTCCTGATAGGCCTGCTCGACGCTGCCCAGGTCGCGGCGGAACCGGTCCTTGTCCATGCGTTCGTTGGTTTGGGTGTCCCACAGGCGGCAGGAATCGGGGCTGATCTCGTCGGCGAGGATGATGCGCATCTGGTCGTCTTCCCACTGTCGCCCGAATTCGAGCTTGAAGTCGACGAGGCGGATGCCGATGCCCAGGAACAGGCCGCTGAGATAGTCGTTGATCCGCAGCGCCAGGGCCATGATGTCGTCCATGTCCTGCGGCGTCGCCCAGCCGAAGGCGGTGATATGTTCCTCCGAGACCAGCGGATCGTCCAGCTCGTCGGACTTGTAATAGAATTCGACGATCGAGCGCGGCAGCGGCGTGCCCTCGGCGATGCCGAACCGCTGCGCCAGCGAGCCGGCGACGACGTTGCGCACGACCACCTCGATGGGGATGATCTCGACCTCGCGGACGAGCTGTTCGCGCATGTTCAACCGGCGCACGAAATGGGTCGGAATGCCCATTTCCTCCAGCCGCATCATCAGGAATTCCGAGATACGGTTGTTCAGCACGCCCTTGCCGGTGATGACGCCCTTCTTGCGGTTGTTGAAGGCGGTCGCGTCGTCCTTGAAATACTGGACCAGCGTGCCGGGCTCCGGGCCCTCGAAAAGAACCTTCGCCTTGCCTTCGTATATGCGTCTGCGGCGGGCCATGACGGTTTTCCTGGCCGGAAGAGCGGGGGGTGAGAGGCGGTCGCGCGGGGCCCTTCCGGTAGGGCTGCTATATCAGGATTCCGCCCCTCGTCCAAGTCCGCCCTTCGCGGCAAAACATTACGGCCAAATGTCGTAGCCTGAGTGGTCGCGAAACGTCCGTAAGGACGCCACTTCGTGCAGCGTATCGTCGTGTAAGCCCGCAACAAATTTTCTATCCAATTGCTCGGAAAATATTCAATTAGTGGTTCGGATTGGCCGTTGGATCTGGGAGCCCCATTCAATGATCGATCTCAGGTCTCTAAGTGGATTCGATGGTAAGAAACGGTTTATGCTAGAAATAAAATAGCGCGATGTTCGGAACCCCCCTTATGCGGTGATAGAAAGGATGGGGCGCGCTTATATTTAATGCGGAGGCGCGCTTTGAAAAATGGTGTCGATATGATTAAAAAATCGCGGGCGTTCGTTTTCCTCGTGTTTACTTGTGTGATGGCTGCTCATAATGCGAATGCACAAGATAAAAACTGGGTAAAAATAGATTGCAAAGAATCTGCTCTGCATATTCGTCCTGGATATAATTGCTATAAATACACCGGCCAAATTGCGGACGTGACCGGATTCGGCCTTTTTTCTCAGCATGGCGTGTATGGAATTTTTGGTGGAGAGTATAGATTCTATATTGCAAGAATTGCAGATGGTCATCAAGAGTATATAAGGGCGCCAAGCAATGATAGGGTCGAGTCAGTTTTAAAAAAATTGAACAATAGATTAAAGAAAAACGCAAAAAATTGGTCTTCTATCAGGGAGCACGGAAAATTTTTAATTATGGACTTCTTGTTGGAGGGGATGAAGTGCATCGCCCATTATGGGGGTGGGGATTATTTGCATGGCGGGTATGATCATGTTGTTTACGGGTTTTTCTGTAAAATGAACGGGTTGGGTTTTGTTGAAGGAGATATATCGAGACTCATTTCTGACGCACATTTAAAAAACAGAAAGGTTGATTTGTCCGGGGTGAAGTTCACTTCTAGATGGCTAAAATCTTCTGTGAGTTCTGACGGAAGTAATGGAAAATCTAATATTAGAGATCGATCTAGAAATGACGTTGTAGAAGAGCCTGGGCCATCGTGGCCCGGAGAAATACGTGATGTTTATATCAACTGGTCGGGTCTAGGTGAGCTATTACGCGGAACAGTGCGAACCGATTCCGAGCGGTCGGGAACCATCCGTCTCCATATCCTCGAAAATGGGTCTGAATGTACCGGCCGGTTTCAACTTCAGCCCAGCGATATTGGGTCGTGGTCGTTGGCATGTACAAATGGTGATGCGGCTTCAGGAACCATTCGCGGATATGGAAAAGGCTTGGGCGCCCAGGGGGGCGGTGAAGATGTGAATGGCCGTAAGGTTAGTTTGCGTATCGCTCCGCGTAACCAGGAGTGATCGTTGAACTGGCTCTTTTCCAATGTATGGTCTCAACTATGCGTTTGTAGTCCACTTAAAATTTCACCTTTTCGTACGTCGTTTCATGGGGCGGGCCGGCGGCGAAGCGCCAGATCGGGTGGCGCGATCCGGGCCCCGGCAGGGCGATCAGCGAGCTCGAACAGGTGCCGTAGCCCCGGTCGGTGACGATGGTCATGTCGGCGAGGGGGCCCTCGCCGGACTCCGGCCGGCGGTCGGCGAGCAGCGATTCCCAGGCGGACCAGTCCTCCGAGTCCGGGTCGGGGGGCGGCGCCGCCTCGAAGCGCGGCAGATAGCGGCGGATGCGCGGCGAGGCGGTGTCGTTGCGGTCGTGGGAGGTGAGGACCGTCAGGCCGGCGGGCAGGGGGAAGCTCTCCACCCGGCCCGGGCCCGCCGGCGCTTGGCTGCGCAGCCAGAACGCGTCGCGGTTGTCGGCAACGACCAGGTTGAAGCTGCGATAGGCGGCGACATCGATCTCCGCCAGCGCCGCGGCGGCGCTGGCCGCGTCGGCATGGTCCAGCGCCTCGAGGACGAGTTCGCCCCGGCTCCGCTTGCCCGGTTCCGGTCCCAGGGAATCGGGACGGTTCAGGATCGCCGCGCACACCCCGTGATCGTTCAGCCCCAGCCAGCTTCCGCCGGCCAACACGTCGATCCCGGCGACGGTCTCGGGGCGGTCGGCCCAATGGCGGGCGGGTGGCAGCCAGGTCCGGTCCTGCATTTCGTCCCGATTGGCGGCGATCAGCAGCGGCCAGGGATGGTTGGGCCGCCGCAGGGCGATGAAGATGCACATGAAGTTTCGATACCACTGACGGGGCGCGGCGGCTATAACCAAGCCGATGGCGGGCGGCTTTCGGGGCCGCGCCGCGCCGAGCCAAGCAGCGAGGAGTGTGTCGGAGAGCCATGACGACGTTCGAAGACAGGGAAAAGGGCTTTGAAGCCAAGTACCATCACGACGAGGAGTTGAACTTCAAGATCGGCGTGCGCCGAAACAAGCTCCTCGGTCTGTGGGCGGCGGAGAAGCTGGGAATCACCGGGGCCGACGCCGACGCGTTCGCCAAGGAAGTCGTCCAGTCCGACTTCGAGAAGCCCGGCGACGACGACGTGGTGGAGAAGCTTGTGGGCGATTTCGCCGCTCGTAATGTCGAGATCACCGAGCATGCCATCCGCCACGAGATGGAGCGGCTGATCGCCGTCGCCAAGGCGGAGATCATGAAGGAATAGCGGCAGCCGGCCGGCCTCTTCGTCCGGCCCGTCGCTCAGCCCGCGCCGAAGACGCGGGCGAAGATCGTCTCCACATGCCGCGTATGGTGGGCGAGGTCGAACAGGCCCGTCAGCGCGTCTTCGTCCAGATGGGCGGTGACCTCGGGGTCCGCCTTCAGGAGATCGAGAAACGCGTTGCCGGCGGCGCCCTTGCCGGCCGCGTCCTCCCAAACCCGCATCGCGTTCCGCTGCACGGCGGCGTAGGCGTCCTCGCGGCTCATGCCCGCCTGGGTGAGGGCGAGAAGCACCCGCTGGGAGAAGATCAAGCCGCCGGTCCGCTCCAGGATCGCGCGCATGGCGTCGGGATAGACGACCAGCTTGTCGACGACCCCGGTCAGGCGGGCCAGCGCGAAATCCAGCGTTACCGTCGCGTCCGGGCCGATCCCGCGTTCCACCGACGAATGGGAGATGTCGCGCTCGTGCCAGAGGGCGACATTCTCCAGCGCCGGAACCGCGGCGGCGCGCACCAGCCGGGCAAGGCCGGTCAGGTTCTCGGTCAGGATGGGATTGCGCTTGTGGGGCATCGCCGACGAGCCCTTCTGGCCGGGGGCGAAATATTCCTCGGCCTCGCGCAGCTCGGTCCGTTGCAGATGGCGGATCTCGACCGCCAGCCGCTCGACCGAGCTGGCGATCACGGCGAGGATCGAGAAGAACATCGCATGACGGTCGCGGGGGATGACCTGGGTCGAGACCGGCTCGACCGCCAGCCCCATTTTCTCGGCCACATGGGCCTCGACGCGGGGATCGATGTTGGCGAAGGTGCCGACGGCGCCGGAAATGGCGCAGGTCGCCACCTCGCGCCGGGCGGCGGCCAAGCGTTCGCGGTTGCGGGCGAACTCGGCGTAATGAGAGGCGAGCTTCAGGCCGAAGGTCGTCGGTTCGGCATGGATGCCGTGGCTGCGGCCCATGCAGACGGTGTCCCTATGCTCGCGGGCGCGCCGTTCCAAGGCGTCGAGCAGCGCCGCCAGGTCGGCGTCGAGGATATCGGCCGCCTGAACGAGCTGTACGGCGAGGCAGGTATCCAGCACGTCGGACGAGGTCATGCCCTGATGGACGAACCGCGCCTCCGGGCCCACATGTTCGGCCAGATTGGTCAGGAAGGCGATGACGTCGTGGCGGGTTTCGCGTTCGATCTCGTCGATGCGGTCGACCTCGAAGGCGCCGCGCTCCCACACGGCCTCGGCGGCGGATTTGGGGATGACCCCAAGCTCGGCCTGGGCGTCGCAGGCATGGGCTTCGATCTCGAACCAGATGCGAAACCGGTTCTCGGGCGCCCAGATGGCGGCCATTTCCGGGCGGGTATAGCGGGGGATCATCGCGGCCTCGGCGGGTTGCGGCGGACCCGTGCGGGGCGGGGCCGGGCCCCGATGCCGCACGGCGGGTGAGCGGCCCATGCTCTAGCATGACGGCGGCGAAAAGGGAACGGCGGCTCCGGCGTTTCCGAGGCCGCGAAACGCGAAAACCGGCCTTGGCGCGGCGGGTCTAGCCGAGAAACGTCGAAAGATGCGCCAGGGCGTCGGACCGCTTGCAGGGGAGCTGGATACAGCCGGCGACCAACTCCATCCGGGGCGACCCAGAATTCCAGCGTTCCGGTATGCCGCCCAGCATGCCGCGCGGCTTGGTCGCCAATTGTACCCAAGGGGTTGCCGACCGCCGTGATGCGCTCCGGCGCGGGGTGAGGGATGGTAATCGGCGGCCTTAGTCGCCGTATCGCATCGGCCGTCCGGGCGCGCGCCCTGTCTGATAAGTCGACCACCATTCCATGAATGCGTCGACGGGGAGAGGAGGGCATAGAAGTGATCCCTGCAACCCACCGACCTTTGCTTGCGCCAAGAGCGACAACTGAGTCTCGGATGTGACCCCGTCCGCGATGACGGTCACGTCGAGGGATTTCCCGAGAGACACGATCGACTTGGCGATTTCCATGTGGGCGGGCGATTGCGCGATTTCCTCGACGAATCCGGCGGCGATCCGGAGCTTGTCGAAGGGGAGTCTGACGAACGGGGCGATGGGCGCGTTATCGTATCCGAAATCATTCACCAGCAGGCCGGCGCCCATGTCGCGCAGGCGGCGCAGGCCGGGTTTCAGCTCTTCCATATGACCGATCACCGATCTTTCGGTGAAGCCGAATATCAGGCTGGCCGGGTTGGCGCCCGAATCGGAAACGATACGTATCAAGGCATCCGTGATCGCTTCCGGACGAAACCGTAGGGGAATGATGCTTAAGGCAAGGGGGATCGAAGGCGTGCCGAACTCTTTCCAGTCTATGGTCGACGCGCAGGTCATCGCGACCACCATTTCGCCCAAGGGCGCCATGAGGCCGACCTTCTGCGCCATGGCGAGCAAGTCGGCCGGCGGGACCGGGCCATGGTCCGGGCGGTGCCAGAAGGGCAATGCCTCGACGCTTTCAACCGCCCCGTCGCGGGCATTGAAGATCGGTTGGAAATGGAGAGAGAGCTGGCCGTCGCTGATCGCGTGACGAAGTTCCGACTCAAGGGATTTTTGGGCGCGTGCCCGGCGGTTCATTTCTCGATTGTAGAAAGCGAACGTTCCTCGCTGATGGTTCTTGGCTTGATAGAGAGCGAGGTCCGCGTCCCTGAAGAGCTCCGCCGGAACGCTGTCGTCCTGTGGGAACAGGGCAATTCCGATGCTGGCGCCGCCGCCGACTTCTTGATCGTCCAGGGCGAAAGGCGCACCGAGCGCGTCGATGATTTTCTGCGCGAGAACGCCAGCGCCTTGCATATGCGTAAGGTTGGTCGCGACGATGACGAATTCGTCGCCGCCCATGCGGCCCACCGTATCCGTTTCGCGGGTGAACCGTTTGAGACGGTCTGCGACCTCGATCAGGAAAGCGTCGCCGACGGGGTGCCCGAATTGATCGTTGATCTCCTTGAAATGGTCCAGATCAAGAAGAAGAACGGCGCCGATTCCCTTGGTGCGCTTCGACTGGGCGATCGCTTCGGCAAGGCGCGCCTCAACCAGCGCCCGGTTCGCGATCCCGGTCAGAGGATCGTTTTGGGCTAGCTTGGTCAGATATTCCTCGGTCTTCTTCCGCTCCAGGGCATAGCGGATGGCTCTTTCGAGCAAGGGGGCCGTGATCTGGCCCTTGATCAAGTAGTCGGCGGCACCGGCGCGCGATGCCTCGCGGTCGACCTCGTGGCTGTTCTGACCGGTGAGCATGATGAACGGCGTGGTCGTGCCGCGATCGACGGAGGCGCGAACCAACTCGAGGCCGGTTCTTTCGCCGAGATGGTAGTCGACCAGACAAACGTCGTAACCGTCGCGGTAGAGTGATTCCAGCGCCCCGTCCCAGGTCGTTACCCAAGTGATCTGGAATTCGTTTCCGAATGCTTCGGCGAGGAGGTCGCGTGTCAATATATAATCGTCTTCGTCATCCTCTACGATGAGTATATTAATTAATTTATTCATGGATAACTAATTTTTATAATAATAAACCATATATTATCTACAATATGACATTATCGCTGACGCCAGCTGCACGAGGTCATGAAAGGTGACGGGTTTTACGGCAAAGGATGTGGCGCCCAGGTCAATTGTTTTCGAGATGTCCTCCTCCGCCGTGGAGGTCGTCAGAATGACGACGGGAATCTGGCTTAGGGTCTCGTTCTCCTTGATTTCGGCCAAAGCTTCTCGCCCGTCCATGCGGGGCATGTTCAGGTCGAGAAGGATCGCGCAAGGCAGGGCGGTGCCGGAGAGATGCGCGAAATCGTTCCGCCGGTGCAAATGGTCCAGAAGTTCGACACCGTCCTTGGCGAAATGCAGGGGGTTGTCGAGCCCGATCTCGTCGAACGCTTCCCGGATCAACAGCCGGTCGTCAGGGTCGTCCTCCGCCACCAGGATCGGTTCCAAGATGCCTTCCATGTCAGGCTGCCTCCGACGACGTATGAAATCTCTGAAGCGTCATGGTGAAGGTCGTTCCTTTCCCGGGCCGACTGCGCGCCGAGATGGTTCCACCATGGCGCTCCACGATTTTCCGGCAGATGGCCAGGCCGACGCCCGTGCCCTCGTATTCGCCGCGCCCATGCAGGCGCTGAAAGATGCCGAATATGCGTTCGGCATATCGCTCTTCGAATCCCATGCCGTTGTCCTCCACCGTGACCTGGCAGTTGCCCCCAGCCCCCTTGACGGTTCCGTCAAGGATGTCGCCGGTGATCTTTACGTGCGGCGGTACGTTCTCGCGGGCATATTTCAGGGAATTGGAAATGAGGTTCAGGAACAGTTGACGCATCTGCAGGGGCGCCGCGTCGATGGTTGGCATGTTGGCGACATCGATCTGCGCGCCGGTTTCCTCGATTCGAACCTCGAGGTCGGTTAGGGCGTCGCGAACGGCCTGGTTCAGCGAGACCGGGACGAATTCCTCGCCCTTGGTCGTAACTCGAGAAAAGGACAGCAAATCCGTGACCAGCGACTGCATACGCTCGGCCGCGTCATGCATGCGCTCCAGATAGTCCCGTCCCTGATCGTCGAGGACGGATTTGTACTTGTTTCGGAGGCGGTCGCTGAAGGCGCGGACTTTGCGAAGGGGTTCTTGGAGGTCGTGAGAGGCAACGGACGCGAATTGTTCCAGCTCCGCGTTCGATCGGGCGAGCTCCTTCGCGCTTTTCGCGATTTCGTCCGCATGTTGTCGCAGCGTCTGTTCGTACTCCTTCTGCTTGGTGATATCGTTGATAACACCGACGAATCCTCTATATCCCGAGACGTTCAATTCGCAGACCGAGATAAGTATGGGGACTATGGTGCCGTTTTTTCGTTTCGCATTCAGCTCTCTGTCCATCCCCAGTACTTTGCTTGTTCCGCCATTTAAAAGGGCATGGTCTTTCCGGCGGAACAAGTAGGACTTTATGTTCTTGTCATGGTTTTTGCGGTCGTCCCCGGTCATCAACGCCTTGATGTTCCGGCCGACGATCTCGCCGGAGCGATATCCGAATATCCTTTCCGCCGCCGGGTTGAATGACCTGATTTTGCCGTCCGTATCCGTGGTGACGATGCCGCTGGCGACGGTCGTCAGGACGCCGTGAAGACGCGCCTGACGTTCCTCGGCCTCGCGAAAGGTCGTGTACATGCTGGCCATGAGACCGACCAGCACGCAGGCATATCCCGTGATCTTCATCAAATGCGCGGCATAGAATTCCAGGTCGAACAGCCGCTCCGAAAAGGCCATGAACACGCATTGCCCGACGAGCCCCAGGATGAGCGCCATGACCAGCCAATATTCGAAAAAGTCGGTTCGCCACGCTCCCTTCGCTAGATAGCCGGCCAACGCGATCAGGAAAAAGATGGCGGGCAGAAATTCCTCGGGTCGGTGGACGATGAGTTCCGGGTAATAGGCGCGCGGCAAAGGCGCGAATGCGAAAGCCGCGAAACTTGCCAGGGCAAGGATAGAAACGATCAGATAGATCGAGATATCGTCGACTTTGCCAATAATTCGGCCTAGGTGCTTCTCGCGTGTCCAGGAATGCCAGCTCCAGCACAGCAATAGGGCGAGGAAGAGACGCGACGCGATCCAGCTCCAGGCGATCAGCGTCGAGGCGTGGGAATCAAGAGTCGAGGCGTGGGAATCAAGAAACGTCACGGGGACGACCAAGACCACACTGTGGTAGGCGTCGAGCAGGGCCGTACCGATAAAGCCGGCGCCGATGAAAAGGAACGTATTGTTCTTCTTGGAGTAGAAGCCGACCAGGGCCATCGTGCCCACCATCAACGCAAGCAGGGTCGCGGTGGCTTCCGCAAGGATGTGCATCTGGCCGTCGCCCTGCCAGTCGGTCGCGGGCATGACCGCGTACCCGACGGTCAAGCCGGCCCCGACAAGGACGAAGCTAAACGCGCGCCTCCCTGCGATATGGCCCATTAACACGTCGACGCTCCCCTCCGAGTTCGGCGGCTGTCGTATTGCGAGAAGGTTTCGTGCTCTTGCCTCTCTAGGTAGTGGGATTTTCTATAGGAATAGTTAATGCTTCCTTGGGGCCGGTTTCCCCTCGGCGCGAAAGCGTCGGCGGGACGGGATCGGATGTCGAGCCGGCAGGCCGCCGAGACCATCTCGGATAGGGCGCAGAACCGTGGCCCTAGCGCCGTTTATGGACGCCTCCGGCCGCCCGGTGGACCGGTCCGGCGGTGGTCGGTCGGCCAAGCCGTCGCCGGAGCCACGATGTGGGAAGCCTCGAGAGCAAGGGAAGTCCGGCAAACGGTCCCGGCGGCTTGTGGGAAGGCGGTCAGCCCTGCTTTTCGGCGGGCTTCTTGGCCGGCCGGTCGACGATTGGATAGCCGGCGTTTTTCCAGGCCCCGAACCCGCCCTCGATATGGGCGACGGGCGTGAGCCCCATCTCCTGCACGGCCCGAGTCGCGAGCGCCGAGCGCAGGGCGCCGGCACAGTAGAAGACGAATTTCTTGCCGGAACCGAAGAGCTCCCGGTAGTAGGGACTGTCCGGATCGACCCAGAATTCCAGCATGCCGCGCGGCGCGTGGACGGCGCCGGGAATCATGCCGTCCCGGTCCAGTTCGCGGACGTCGCGAATATCGACGATGACGACGTTCTCGTCGTCCAACAGGTCCGACGCCTTGTCGATGGGCACGGTCTCGATGACGGCGTTGGCCTCGGCGACGAGATGTTTGATGCTCTTGGTGATCATGGCGCCTCCCTTTCCGCGCGTGCGGGCAGCAAGGGCTGCCCAATGGCGGGTATTTTAGGTATACTGCGTGCCCGTGCAAGCGTCGGCGACGCAGTGGGGGCAGCATGAACGACATGAACAACGGCGGGCGCCGGCGGTTCCACGTCGCGCTGGTGAAGCCGTCTCACTATGACGAGGACGGCTACGTCATCCAATGGTGGAAGGCGTGGATCCCGTCCAATTCGCTCGCCGCGGTCTATGGACTGACCTTGGATATCGACGAACGCCGGGCCTTGGGCGCCGATATCGAGATCGACGTCGAGGCCTATGACGAGATCAATACGGTCGTCCCGGTCGACCGCATCGTCCGCGACATCGCGTCGGCCGAGGCCGGCGGGCTGGTCTGCATGGTCGGGGTCCAGTCGAACCAGTTCCCGCGCGCCATGGACCTGGCGCGCCGCTTCCGGGCCGCCGACATTCCGGTCGCCATCGGCGGATTTCATGTCAGCGGCTGCCTGTCGATGCTGGACGACCTGCCGCCCGATCTGGTCGCGGCTCGGGATCTGGGCGTCGCGCTCTATGCCGGCGAGGCCGAGGGTCGGCTGGAGGAAGTGTTCGCCGACGCCATGAACGGCGCCTTGAAGCCCGTCTACAACTATCTGGACGATCTGCCGGGCCTGGAGGATCAGGTCGTGCCGTTCCTGCCCGAACGGCTGGTCCGCAAATATGACGGCATGATCTCCAGCTTCGACGCCGGGCGCGGCTGTCCGTTCCAATGCTCCTTCTGCACCATCATCAACGTTCAGGGGCGCAAGTCGCGCTACCGCACCGCCGACGATATCGAACGGCTGGTCCGCGCCAACAACGCCCAGGGCGTGTCCCACTTCTTCATCACCGACGACAATTTCGCCCGCAACAAGAACTGGGAGGCGATTTTCGACCGGCTGATCGAGTTGCGGGCGGAAGGGCTGGGGGTGCGCTTCCTGATCCAGGTCGACACGCTGTGCCACAAGATTCCGAACTTCGTCGACAAGGCGGCGAAGGCGGGTTGTCGGGCGGCCTTCATCGGGCTGGAGAACCTCAACCCCGACAATCTCGCCCACGCCAAGAAGAAGCAGAACCGGATCACCGAATACCGCAAGATGTTCCAGGCCTGGCGCGCCGCCGGGGTCATCACCTATGCCGGCTACATCATCGGCTTCCCCGCCGACACGCCGGAAAGCATCCTGCGCGATATCCGCCTGATCCAGACCGAGCTTCCCGTCGACGTGCTCGAATTCACGATCCTGACGCCGCTGCCGGGGTCCGAGGATCACAAGGTCCTGCATGACCGGGGAACCTGGATGGACCCGGACATGAACAAGTACGACCTGGAGCATGTCACCGTCCGCCACCCGCTGATGACGGCGGCGGAGCTGCAAGATGTCTATCGCCGCTGCTGGGACGCCTATTTCAGCCCGGAGCATTGCGAGACGCTGATGCGCCGCGCCGTCGCCTATGGGGTCAAGCCGGTGCGGATCTGGCAGAGCATCCTCCAGATCCATGGCAGCATGCATTTCGAGGGCGTCCATCCCCAGCAGGGCGGCTATTTCCGCCGCAAGGTCCGGCGCGAACGGCGCAGCGGGATGCCGCTCGAGAACCCGCTGGCCTTCTATCCCCGGCGGGTGTGGGAGGTGCTGCGCACCCATGTCGCGATGGGGCGCTATGCCTGGCGGCTGCACCGGATGCGCAAGCGCGTCCAGCGCGACCCCGCCTCCAAGACCTATCGCGACCTGGCGATGGAACCGGTGATCGAGGCCGAAAGCGAGGCGCTGGAGATGTTCGAGATCAACGACGCCGCCCGCGCTACCGTCGCCAAGGCGAAAAACGACGCCGACAAGCGGCGCTCCCGCGAGGCCGAGAAGGCGGGACGGCGCGCCTCCGCCTGACCCGCGCCGTCCGGTTCGATGTTCCGGTCGCGCTTCCCCTGCGCGCGTCCGCGTCCGTCGGGGACGCGGGCCGGTCGCCGCGTTTATCCCCAGTAGCGGCCGGTGGCCCCGATCAGCACCGTGACGATGCCGAGGATCAGGTTCACCAAGATGATCTTGCGGATCTGATCCAGCTGCGCGGCCGCGTCCGTCGGATCGCCGCCCGCCAGCGCCCGCTTGAACCGAGCGTAGGGGGCGAAATAGAGATGCAGGAACAGGACCATCATGACGATGCCCGTGACCTGCATGACATGGACATGGACGCCGACGCCGGCGAAGCCTTCGAAGAACAGGAAGACCATGGCGTAGCCGCTGGCCAACAGCGCGACGACCGAAGCCCATACCCAGGGGAAGAAGTTGCCGAAGACCCTTTCCCAAAGGCCGAGACGCGTCTGCGGGTCCAAGGCGCCGGCCGCCGG
>Ga0070729_10000976_pt1 | contig 49471 bp, 50 predicted proteins | sample tdDd472_FD_66725 | JGI IMG/M metagenome (GOLD analysis project Ga0070729, IMG submission 66725) | Marine sediment microbial communities from the Atlantic coast under amendment with organic carbon and nitrate - tdDd47.2 | ecosystem: Environmental > Aquatic > Marine > Coastal > Sediment | place... | reverse complement strand
ATAAGAGATAGACTCTAGACGTCGATCTCCACACCGATCGGGCAGTGGTCGGACCCCATGACATCCGGTTCGATCCAGGCCCGGACTACCTTGTCTTTCAATTCTTCCGAAACGAAGAAATAGTCGATGCGCCACCCCGCGTTGTTCTTGCGGGCGTTGAAACGATAGGACCACCAGGAGTAGTGGTGAGGGCCGTCTTCGAACATGCGGAAGGTGTCCACGTATCCGGCGGCTATGAACTTGTCGAGCCATGCACGCTCCGAGGGCAGGAAGCCGGACCGTTCACTGTTCGCCTTGGGATTCTTGAGGTCGATCTCGGTGTGGGCGGTGTTGAAATCTCCGCCGACCACGATGGGTTTGGTCTTGCGCAGTTCTTCGGCATGGGCAAGGAAGGCGTCGTAGAAGCCCATCTTGAATTCAAGCCGCTCATCGTTCATCTGCCCGTTGGGGAAATATATATTGAAGAGATGAAAATCCGGGTATTCGAGGTGAAGCACCCGGCCTTCGTCGCGGTAGCGCTCGTCGGGCAGGCCGATGGTCACTTCCATCGGTTCCGGGTTGGTGAAGCAGGCCACGCCGGAATAACCTTTCTTTTTCTTGGACCAGTTCCAATAGTTGTTGGAAAACGAGTCCGGCTCGCGGTTGTCATCGTCGATCTGATCCGGGTGAGCTTTGGTCTCCTGAAGCATGACCACGTCAGCTCCGCAGCCGTCCAGCCAGTCGCGAAAGTCCTTCTTGATCACGGCCCGGTAGCCGTTGACGTTCCATGAGTATATGATCATCTGCATCTCCAAAAGATAAAGGGGAACCGGCCTGAACCGATTCCCCTTACGTGTGCCGGTTAACCGGCGAAAACTACTTTTCGTTGGGGGAGCTGACTTTAATCATCACCAATGTGCCGATAGTCAGGGCCAAGCCCAGGAAAAACCAAAAATAACCCATCATAATTGCATCCTCCGTAAAATCTCGTTTGGTCCACAGCTTTTAGCAGAAACTTTTGACGATGGAAAGGCGGATTTACCCACTGGCGGGTCGTCGGCTTCCCTGTTATCCTCGCGCACCATGTCTGAATCCACACACTATGATGTTATCATCCTCGGGGCCGGTGCTTCCGGCCTCTACTGCGCCATGCATGCTGCCCGTCAGGGGCACAAGGTCGCGGTCATTGAACACGGCGGAAAACCGGCGCGCAAGGTCCGGGTTTCCGGCGGCGGGAAGTGCAATTTCACCAACCTGCATGTCGAGCCGTCCAATTACATATGTTCCAACCCCCATTTCGTGAAGTCGGCCCTGGCGCGACTCTCCCCGTGGGATGTCATCGGCTTCCTGGCTGAAAACGGCATCACCTACGAGGAACGCGAACACGGACAGCTCTTCACCGAAGAGGGTGCCGGCCGCGTGGCTGGTGCGCTCGTCGCCCAGAGCCGGAGGGCAGGAGCAGAACTGATGTTGGGCCGCGAGATCGATTCGGTGTCCGGCACCGGACCGTTCAAGGTTGCGTCCGGTGACGATGTCTTTGAGGCCGACAAGCTCGTCATCGCGCTCGGCGGTCCGTCATGGTCGCAGGTGGGCGCGACGGATCTCGGGTTCAGGATCGCCAAGCAGTTTGGGCTTGATATTGTCAGGTCGTATCCCGGTCTGGTGCCGCTGGTCTTTTCCAAGACGCAACAGGACATTTGTCGGGAAATGACGGGCAATGCCCTGCCTGCCACCATCGAGTGTGACGGCGTTCGGTTCACCGATCCGCTGCTGTTCACCCACAAGGGTATTTCCGGTCCGGTCACGCTTCAAATATCTTCTTATTGGCGCAAGGAAATGCCTTTGAGCATCGACTTTCTGCCGGGCCAATCCCTGGCCGATTTCATTGAGGACAACCGGTCCTCCAATGCGCAGTTCAAGAATCTTCTTGCCCGTATCCTGCCCAAGCGGTTGCCCGAGTTGATCCTGTCACAGGCACTCGCCGAGGCTACTGTGAGCCAGCTTTCCAAACAGCAGGTCGAGATTGCGGAAAACCGGATTCATCGATTCCGTGTCACGCCTGCCAGTACTGAAGGGTATGGGAAGGCCGAGGTCACCGTGGGCGGCGTTGATACCGACGGTGTTTCGTCCAAGACCTTTGAATGCAAAGAGGTTCCCGGGTTGCATATTATTGGTGAGGCTTTGGATGTTACCGGACATCTGGGTGGGTTTAATCTTCACTGGGCATTCGCTTCGGGCGCGGCATGTGGGGACAGTTTGTAGGGTCTGGCAAGTCCTTCAAGTAGCTATTTGCTTAATAAAACCAAAGAGCGCGCTCACCATTATGGTGAGCGCGCTCTTTAATTTTTTGAGACTAGCCGCTGGGAGAGTTGCTCGGGTTCATCCGGTTAAATAGTACTTTTTGCGAAGCAAGTGGATATGGTGATTGCCTGAAATTAATACGTAAGAAACTCATCTATGCCATGAGAAACGCAGTGCTTTTTTCGGGCAGGTGTCTACGCATTCTCCGCAGAGGATACATTCTATCTCGGTCATGTCGCCGGACTTGGCCATCTCTGTCACGTTCAAGCTCATGGTGCATGCTTTGTCGCACCTCCCACATTCATTGCAATCATCGGGTGAAGCCTTGAGCTGCAGTGACGGCCGGATGCCGAAGCTGTTGCGAATCTTGGTGCCGAGCATATTCATGGGAGCGAAGAAACAGCCGTATTTACAGAATCCACGTTTGCCCAGCGGTACGGTGAACAGCAGGACCAGGCCGAACATCGCGTAGTAGATGAAGTTGCCCCGAAGAGAATCCCAGGAAACCACATTCTCAGTCAGGTAAAACGGCTCCACTTTGAACGTGCCTGTATGCTGGGTAAAACCGAAGGCAATGCCAGCTATCCACAACCCCCAGACTAGGTATTTGAACCAGTGCAGGAAGCGAATCTTCTTGAGGGGCTTATGTGCAGCCCATTCCCATGGCTCCTGCAATCCGGCGAGTGGGCATATCCAGCCACAGCCCGCCCGCCCCAGGAACAAGGCCGCGACCATGTAGATTGCCCAAAAGAGAAATGATCCGGACAGGATCCCTTTGGCAACACCGGTCGTGGACAGGTACGGCGAGTAGTAGTTCATTGTCATGGGGAAAATCAGGAAAAAAATGAGAAGGCAAGTCTTACGTACTTTCTGGCGTGTTGGTGTTTTCATTTTTGAACCACTCCGTTGTTGGAAATTGTCCAGAATGTAGTGAGGTGATTTTTTGGGCCACCCGTAGAAAGTGTTACTTGTCCAGTTTGTCGAGGGCCTGGCCGAAGGTGGAGACGTCGCCGAGGATGGCGGCTATGGCGTCTTGCAGTTCGTTGGGCAGATTGCCGGTGTCGATGGTGGACAGCAGGTCCTTGGGGTCGATGCCGTTTTCTTTGGCGGTCTCGACGATTTTCTTGAGGGCTGCTTCGTCCATGATGCTAGTTCGCTACCATAAAGCCTTTAAAATTCTGGCCCGACGAGAGGGTGGCTTTCGGGGCCGGGGCGGCTGCGAGATTCATACGGGCGGCTTTGCCTACGTATGCGGCGGGAGCCTTGGCCACTATGCGCCACTCATTCCTCTTGGAAGAGGTGCCGATGAGGTCAAGCACTTCGGCCTGACCGGAGGTTTCAATACTCAGGACGGTGAAATTTCGGGTGGTGGTTCCCTTGGCTGCGTCAGTGGTGAAAACCATCATGGAGTACTGGTAGCCGGTGTCCATGTTTTCCCATTTGACGGGCAGGCGGGTGGCGGCGGTATCAAGGGCGTGGCCGATGTGCCGTACGTCGGTGCTCTTGAGATATGCACCCACGTATTCAGGCCCTTCGGGCAGCTCGATGGCGGCGTTCGGATTCTTTTTGCAGCTCGCAGCCAGCATGATTATCAGGATGGCGGCAAGTATGATGATCAGTCTTTTCATTGAATTCTCCAAAGTGTCGATGGAGCGACCATAGAGGACATTTGTACTGCTAGCAATGTTTCATGGGGAGGAAATCCGCATGCTGCATGAATTCAATCTTATAATGTGTCACTGGATTGTTTACATGTTAAATCTTGAGGTGATACTGCCTCGTGCGACGTGTTCATCACCTGTCGATTCCGGGGTCATGTCGTTGTTATTATTAAAGTATGACTAACGGGGGATGTCATGTTTACAACAATGGGTCTCGGAAAACGGCTTTACCTTATCATCATTGCACTGCTGCTGGTTGCATGCTCGACTATCACAATCATTAATAATGTGGTTGCTCGCAATAGCCTTGAGAAGCAGTTGCTGGAGGTTCAGCTTCCGGCGATCATGGATAATATCGCCTCGGAAGTGGACAAGCAGATATTGGAACCAACTGCCGGATTGTCGATCATGGCCTTGGATCCGTTCTTAAAGAAATGGATTCTTGCCGGAGAGCCCAAGGACGAATGGGACCTTGTCTATGACAGACTGACGGCCACATCCAAGTTCTACGGCCTTGCCGGGTGCAACTATGTCTCCTGGGGGACGAAGAATTATATTTCCATGTTCAAGGGAGAGCGAGGATTCAGGGTCGTGGATGATAAGAAGGATGCCTGGTTTGCCGGATTCAAGGACAGCGGCAAAGAGATCGGCATCAACGTTTATACAGATCATCCAGACTTCGGCACCATTGCCTTCATCAATCGTCGCGTTGACAACAATGGCGAATTCCTCGGTATTACTTCAGCAGCACTCCTTCTCAATGATTTTGTCAAGCGCGTTACTTCGATGATCGTCGGCGAAAAGGGCCTCACCTACATGATCAGCAGCGACGGCATCATTCGTGTCCACCCGGACAAATCCAAGCTGAACAAGGCCGACATCAGGAACATGACTGGCTATGACAAGGTCGCTTCCGAACTGCTCTCGTCCAAGGAGTATTCCTTCGAGTACGAGAACGAAGAAGGCGAGACCTTTTATGTCATCACCCAGTTCATCCCGGAACTTGGTTGGCATCTGGTCGCCGAAGCCAGCAAGTCGGAATTGTTTGCGGATATGGCCCGCGCTTTGTGGATCACTATCTTTGCCAGTATTCTGCTTGTTCTGGCCGGTGTTGGTGTTGGCATCTTCTTTGTTCGTGGCATAGTGAATGCCTTGAAGCAGGGTGTCGATGCTGCCGATGCCATATCCAGTGGAGACCTGACCCAGGATATTCAGAGTGACCGTGGCGATGAGATTGGCAAGCTCATGAAGTCCATTGGAGAAATGAGTCAGAAGCTCAAGAGTGTTGTTTTTGAAGTGCAGAACACGACAGCCTCTGTGGCTGGAGGCAGTGAAGAATTGGCTTCATCGTCCCAGGTCCTGTCTCAGGGAGCAACGGAGCAAGCCGCTTCGGTGGAGGAAATCTCCGCATCCATGGAACAGATGGGATCGAGCATTCAACAGAACTCCGACAATGCTGTGGAGACCAAATCTATTGCCTCCAAGGCTGCTGAAGATGCTGAAGTCGGCGGGAAATCCATCGCTGAGACTGTGGTGTCGATGTCGCAGATCGCCGAAAAAATATCCATCATTGAAGAGATCGCGCGCCAGACCAACCTGCTTGCTCTCAATGCGGCTATCGAAGCTGCCAGGGCAGGGGAACATGGAAAGGGATTTGCCGTTGTGGCCGCTGAAGTCAGGAAGCTGGCGGAACGAAGCGGTGTGGCCGCTGCGGAGATCAGTGAGTTGTCCACTGAAAGCGTTCGTGTTGCTGAAAGCGCCGGAGAAATGTTCAAGCAGCTTGTGCCGGATATCCAGAAGACCGCCGAGTTGGTCAATGAGATCGCAGCTGCCAGCTCCGAGCAGAACGAGGGCGTGGGGCAGACCTCCGGGGCCATTCAGCAGTTGGATTCCGTGGTGCAGCAAAATGCTGCCGGTTCCGAAGAAGTCGCCGCGACATCCAAGGCACTGTCGGATCGGGCCGATCAGCTTATGAGGGCAATCAGCTTCTTCCACCTGGGAGCCGCAGGAATACAGACTCAGGCAGTAATTCAGGCGCAAAGGCCGGTGGCAAAACCTCTGGCAGTTGCCCAGCCCAAGCCGAGTGGAGTGGCTCTTGATATGGATGACGGCTCGGATGGGGACTTCGAGAAATTCTAAATATCAATCGGATAATATGAAAAGCCCCACTCCATCGTGTGATGGAGTGGGGCTTTGTTTTGTCTGAGGCTGCGGCTAGAAGTCGTAGCCAAAGGAGTCGACGACGCCTTTGGTGCGAGCTTTGGAGGCCTTCATGTTGGTTTCGAGGTCTTTGGTGTACTGGTCCAGGTCGAGCTGGATGCCAGCGACGCCGGTGTCCATGGCGGCCTTGGCGACTGCGGGAGCCAGCCAGGTCAGGACGCGCGGGTCGAGCGGCTTGGGAATTATGTAGTCGATGCCGTACTCCAGGGAGTCGACGCCGTATGCATCACAGATATCTTGGGGGACCGGCTCTTTGGCGAGGTCAGCGATTGCCTGTGCGCAGGCGATCTTCATCTCTTCGTTGATGACGGTGGCGCGACAGTCGAGTGCTCCACGGAAGATGAAGGGGAAACCGAGGACGTTGTTGACCTGGTTGGGGAAGTCGGAGCGACCGGTACCCATGAGGATGTCGGGGCGAACTTCTTTAACGTCCGGGTAGGGAATTTCGGGATCGGGGTTGGCACAGGCGAAGATGATGGCGTTTTCGGCCATGGTCTTGACCATGTCCTGATTGATGGCGTCCTTGACGGACAGGCCGAGGAACATGTCTGCACCGACCATGACTTCGGCGAGGGTGCCGTAGTCTTTGTCCTGAGCGAAAGCCTGCTTGAACTCGTTGAGTCCTTCGCGACCAACGTGGATCAGACCGCGAGAATCGAACATGTGGATGTTCTCGCGCTTGACGCCCATGGAGACGTAGAACTCGGAACATGCGATGGCGGAAGCGCCAGCACCGGAGACAACGACTTTGATTTCGTCGATCTTCTTGCCGGAGATTTCGAGGGCATTCATGATGCCTGCGCCGGAGATGATGGCGGTGCCGTGCTGGTCATCGTGGAAGACGGGGATGTCCATCTCTTCGATGAGGCGGCGTTCGATTTCGAAACACTCGGGGGCTTTGATATCTTCGAGGTTGATGCCGCCGAATGTGGGCTGGAGCATCTTGCAGAAAGTAACGATCTCGTCGGGAGTGGTGGCATCGATGTTGATGTCGTAGACGTCGATGTCGGAGAAAATCTTGAAGAGAACGCCCTTGCCTTCCATGACAGGCTTACCGGCTTCGGGGCCGATGTTGCCAAGACCGAGAACGGCGGTACCGTTGGAGACGACAGCAACGAGGTTACCCTTGTTGGTGTACTCGTAGACTTTTTCCTTGTCTGCGGCGATCTCGCGGCAGGACTCGGCAACGCCCGGGCTGTATGCCAAGGACAGATGCTTCTGGGTGTCGCACGGCTTGATGGAAATGACTTCCAACTTACCTTTGCGTTTGTCGGAATGGTAATCCAGTGCTTCCTGCTTTGTGAACAATGCCATGAAAGGCCTCCCTTAAATATATATCATTTTATGGATCATGCGATTCAGACCATCTTGGTAAGGGGGAATTTCGGTCCCCGTCAAGTAGAATTTTTCCTTGCACACCAATGCTTTCCGCGTAGTTTGATCAATCAACCGAAAAGCACTGTTTGAGCGTTCAATCAAATCAATGGTTTGTATGAAAAAGCCCTCCCTGTTTTCAAGGAGGGCTGGTGTGTTTTCGGGGTGTTATTATTTACGGCAATAAATTTGCCGGAATATCCAGGCCCTGTTTGCGCCAGAATTTTACTGCGCCGGGGTGGAGGGGGATGGACACGCCCTTAATGCCATTATGGGTCGACATGTTCTTGGCTGCCTTGTGGGCGGTGACCATGTCCTTGAGGCCCTGGTCGGAATAGACGGCTTTCATGCAGTCGTAGATGGTGTCCTCGCTGATGGCCTCGCTGGCGCTCCACAGGGAGGAGTCCTGGAAGGTGATGACGTCGCTATCTTGGCGTTCATAAGATCCCTTGGGGATAACGACCTTGGAGTAAAATGGGTAGATGTCATAGAATCCGGATTGCACGGCGTCGTTGTGGAGATCCAGGAGCTTGATGGGTGTATTGGTGGCAGCCTCGATGATGGAGGAGTTCGGGTAGCCGACCAGCACCCAGAAAGCGTCGATTCTCTTGTCCGAGAAGTCTGCGGCAGCCTGTGAATATCCCAGGTTGCGGGGGGATATCTTGTCCCAAAGGTTCAGGTGCTTGAAAAAGCGTTCGGCAGACAGGGCTGCTCCGGAGCCGGGATTGCCGATGGCCACGACCTTGCCTTCAAGATCAAAGGCGGATTGAATATCGGAGTCCTTGCGAACCACGAGTTGGGCGGGTGCGCCATAGAGAAATGAGAGGGCCCGGACCTTGTCGTACTTGGTTGTGTCGCCTGGCAGCTTTCCGTTACGGCCCAGGAAGGCGTCGCCGGAGTAGATGATTCCGATATCGACGGCGTTCTTGTTCAGGGTGCGCAGGTTCTCGGCGGAACCGCCGGACCCCTTGGGCGAGATGTCGAGCCATTCGTAGTTGGTCGAAATGATGCTGGCCATTTTGTTGGCGAAGAAATTGAACGTTCCCCCGGTAGGGCCACCTCCGAACGCGAGGAACTGTTTCTTCTTTTGGCTCACTTCAGAAGGGCTGCCGTTTTCGCCGGTATCAGGGTCGGAAGAACACCCGAATGACAGGAAGAGAGAGAGTCCAAGTATAAGGACCAAGGGTATATTCAGGCGGTGTTTCATGTTCCCCCTCCAGAGGCAGCAAGAACTTCGATGCTTTATTCTATGCTTAGAATTGTCAGTGTTATTATTTTATTCTGGCACATGGTAGCACGGAATTCAACGGCGGCTTGTTATTATTTGTAAGGATATTGGGGAGAATGTGACAAAAATCAAAAAAAAGGGACCCGGATTATTCCAGGTCCCCTTGGTTTCGAACTTGAATGGATTAGGCGGCAGATCCGGTGATCATCCGCTTGAGCGGTTTGAACCAGATGAAGCTCATGAACCACGAGTAGCAGAATACCACTGCCGCGATTGCTGTGAACCACATGGCGATTTCCTGAGCCGAAGCGTCCAGCGAGAACGCGGGGACATAGGCAAACAGGAACGGTGCAAGGTACAGGAACTTGGCGAACTTGAACGACGTGAACGCCGTCTTCCACATGTTGGCCCCGGCAATGGTCGCGCCCGCAAAGGCCGCGATGCACACCGGAGGCGTGATGTTGGAATCCTGTGACAGCCAGTAGACGATCATGTGAGACGCTACTTCGTTAACGCCCAGGTGTGTCAGGGCGGGAACGGCGACGACTGCGGTGATCAGGTAGGCTGCCGTGACCGGGACACCCATGCCGAGCACCAGTGATGCCAGGGCGATGAGCAGGATGGTCGCTGGCAGGTTGCCGTTGGCCAGCTCGATGACGATGTCGGCAAAGGTCAGCACCAGGCCGGAGTATGTCAGCACACCGATGATGACGCCGATGACGCCGACGGTTGCGCCGATTTTCAGGGAGTTGATGGTACCCATGCGGGCTGCCTGAACAAATCCGCCGAGTTCGTCCTTCATGCCAGCCACGGTCTGCCTGCGATATGCAAAGAGTGCGGCTGCGGCGATGAGGCCATAGAGCAGCAGGATGCGGCCGGACAGGAACGGTTTGATTGTCGCGACCAGGCCTTCGCCGCCCACAAAACCGGCGAATTTAATCAGCCAGGGGCAGAGGACCATGAAGGTCATGATGATCAGTATGGTCGGGTCGATGCGCTGGCCGTCATCCTTGAAGGAAAGGCCGATGCAGGTCGCCAGGCCGATGATGGCCGAGTAGCCGGGGGAATAACCCGCGAGCATGAAGATCGTGATGAAGATCAGCGGCAGGGTGTACAGCCACTCATTTTTCAGGATCGTCATGGCATCATGCTCATACCGTTCTCCGACGATGTTTTCTTTCTTGGCCTCGTAGTGGACCATGACGAAAACGGAGAAGAAGTACATGAGTGCCGGGAAGACGGCCACCAGCATGATGTGCGAATAGGGCAGGCCCGTCATTTCCGCCATGATGAAACCACCCGCGCCCATGATCGGGGGCATGAACATGCCGCCGATGGATGCTGCGGGTTCGATGCCGCCAGCGACGTGGGGTTTGAAGCCCGCTTTCTTCATCATCGGAATGGTGAATGCGCCGGTGGATACGGTGTTGGCGATGGCCGAGCCGGATATGGATCCGAACAGGCCGGATGCGATGACCGAAACCTTGGCCGGTCCACCGATCTTGTGGCCGACCGCTGCCAGCGGGAAGTCGATGAAGAATTTCTGTGCGCCGCATTTTTCGAGGAAGGCCCCGAAGAGTACGAATAGGATGATGTATGTGGCGAGCACGTTGGCCATGATGCCGAACACGCCGTCACTGCGGTAGAATATGGAGGTGCACAATTCCGGGAAAGTCGCTCCTGCGTGGGCGACGAGTTCCGGCATCTGCTCGCCGAACATGCCGAACATCAGCATGGCTACGCCGATGATGACGAACACGTTGCCGACCACGCGGCGGGCCAACTCGATGCCGATCAGGACGCCGACCATGGCCATCCACTGGTCCAGTTCGGTCTCGATGCCGGTCCGGTAGTTGATGGCCTCGAAATTTATTATCCAGTAGCCGACTGTCACTACTGAAGCCGCCATGAGGATATAATCGAGAATTCGAAAGATGATGTTTTTCGACTTGTAGATCAAAAAGACAAGGATGTACGTGATGATCACGTAGATGCCGCGATGAAACTGGGTGGCTGCCGGTTCGAAAATGGCCGACCACGAATAGAAAAGGACCATTCCGACGGACAGGAAGTCGAAGAAGAACTGCTCTATTTTATTTAATTTATCGTACATTGTGCACTCTTGAAAGCTGCCATTGGACTGTGCAGCCTTGTAAATCTGCGGAACCGACAGATTGGACCCAACCGTCTGCCTGTGCCGGGTGAAAACGGGGCGGGCCGTTAAGCCCGCCCGTTTATTATTCAGCTATAGTCTTGGGATTGGAAAAGGTGCCTATTTGAGGATACCTTTTTCGGTCCAGAACTTGACTGCGCCGGGGTGCAGGGGAATGACGTTGGGGTCGATGCCCTTGATGCCGTTGGCAACAGACATGTCCTTGAAGGTCTTCTTCTGCTGGAGCATGTGTGCGAGACCAGCGTCGGACCAGACTGCGGACAGCAGTTCGTAAACGTTGTCAGCGTTGACCTCGGCGTTTGCGACCAGCAGGGCGGAGTCGAAGAAGGAAGGTGTGTCAGTGTCGACGCCCTTGTAGGTGCCTGCGGGGACGGTCAGCTTACCGAAGTAAGGGTACTTCTCGAAGTAACCGGAAGCCTCGGCGTCAGCGCCCAGGTCGACCAGTTCGATGTCGTTGGTCTGGGCGGCCATGATGACAGCACCGGACGGGAAGGCTGTGAACAGCCAGAAAGCGTCGAGCTGCTCGTTGCCGAAAGCCTGTGCAGCGTCGTTGTAACCCATGGCGTTACGTTCGATCTTGTCCCAGACACCCATGTGGGTGAAGAAGAGTTCGCAGTTGGCAAATGCGCCGGAACCGGCATTGCCGACACCAACTTTCTTGCCAGCCAGGTCCTTGGTGGATTTGATGCCGGAACCTTTGCGGACGACGAGCTGAGCCGGGGCACCGTAGAGGTAGCCGACTGCCATGACGTTTTCATATTTATTTGTATCGTTCTTCATCTGGCCGGTGCGACCGAGGAAGACGTGACCAGCATAAACAGTGGAGAATGCGACACGACCGGAGTTGGTGTTGCGCAGGTTCTCAACGGAGCCGCCGGAGGACTGTGCTTTGATGGAGAAATTGGGATTGTCTTTGATGGGGCCAAAGACCTGGATGCCATTGGCAACAACTTGGAATGTGCCACCAGCAGGGCCGCCGCCGAAGACGTAACGAGCTTTCTTGCCTTTAGCAGGGGCTTCAGCTTTTTCAGTTTTTTCGGCTTTGGCGGGAGCTTCAGCTTTCTCCGGCTCAGACGAACAACCAAAGCTCAGGAAAAGAGCGAGAACCATAAACAAGGTTAAAATCCGTTTCATGTTTCCTCCTAAAGGACCACAAAAAGTTAGTTTGGACCGCAACTATTTTTACCCTGCAAATGATTGACTAGGTAAAAAGACACCTCGATTAGACGTAGCCCAATCGGTAGCATGTTGTCGCACAGTCTGACAAACATATCAATCTAATTTCTTTACACAAAGATTCGTCACAGGCTGATTTTATTAGCTATTTAATTTCATTGGCTTTTTTGATTGAGCGGTCAATAAGACGGCTGGCGGTGCTTTGGTTGCTGGGACGGGTGTTTGATTGAACAGTCAGTTATTGCGGGCGGCGGGTTCCGAATTAAATACGACAGTGTTCCTGTTTTGGAGAAGGTCGTTCATTTTTTGGCCTCGGTGTGTCATCGCATTAATAATACAACAACTTCGCTGGTGATGTATGCTTGTGCCAACGAAAGTATCGGGGGTTTTATGAAAAGATTGGGTGTCGCATTCGTCATCTTGTTAGTCGTCACATGTTGGTTTGGTCTGGGCCATGCGGATGAAACGGTTGTCCTGACCAATGGCGAATGGCCACCGATGTTTTCAAAAGAATTCAAGCACGGCGGCTTTGGCTCGCGAGTGTGCAAGGAAGCATTCGCCCTGGGAGGAGTTGACGTCCGATACGAATACATGCCCTGGAAACGAGGGCTTGAATTGGCGCGTGTCGGACAGTATGCAGGTACCGTGGGGTGGCGAAAAAGCTCTGAAAGAGAGAAGTATTTCTATTTTTCGGACCCTCTCATGACGATGAATACCGTTTTCTTTCACAAAAAAAGCCTCGAGTTCGACTGGAATAATCTGGGCGACATCGCGACCATGAATGTCGGCGCTACCAATGGCTATGGATATATTGATATGCTGAGGCCCGTGATCGAGCAAAATGGGGGCAAGCTGGATGTGGCTTCGTCTGATATAGCTAATTTTCGGAAGTTGGTTTCTGGGCGTATAGACATTTTCCCATGCGCCGAACAGGTCGGCTATTATCTGCTCAGGACCAAGTTCATTGCCGGTACGGCAGATAGGATACGCCACCACACAAAACCTCTCCTGGGCGGAGACCTCTATCTTCTGATTTCGAAAAAAAACAAGAACGGGCAGGAGTTGATTGAGCGGTTCAATCGCGGCTTGAAAGAATTGCGTGCAAGCGGCAAATTTGAACAATACGAAAACGAGTCTCTTATGGGCGAGTATCTGCCTGCAAAATAAATTGCGAAATTGATTCAACCGTAGCAGCTTTATCCCTTGCTGTTCGAATTGATTGTACCCAGGGCGTCCGAAGTTGTTTGGGCGCCCCTTTTCCTGGAGAAGACAGTCCCTGCAACTCCCGAATATAATGCTATGGTGGTTAGCTATTGAAGTAATGTATAGTTGATTTGGTATTAGAGAAAGGGAGGGATGATGAAAAAACTGTTTTCTGTTTTAACAGCTGTCTTTGTGTGCGCATGGTGCGTGGGCTTGGGCTATGCGCAGGAAACCATCGTCCTGACAAACGGCGAATGGCCTCCCTATTTTTCAGAAGAATTCAAGTATGGCGGTGTCGGGTCATTGGTTTGTCAGGAAGCATTCGCTTTGGGTGGCGTTGACGCCCAATACGAATACATGCCCTGGAAACGCGGCTTTGAATTGGCGCGCGATGGTCAGTATGCCGGGACCGTGGGGTGGAGAAAAACAGCAGAAAGAGAGAAGGATTTTTATTTCTCGGACCCCATACTGATCGTTAAAAGTGTGTTCTTTTACAGGAAGGGTACTCTGTTCGATTGGGAAATCCTGGATGATGTTGGCTCCATGAGTGTCGGCGCAACCCACGGCTACGAATATATAAAACTCATGAAGCCTGTGATTGAGCGAAAAGGGGGCACGTTGGAAGTGGCCTCGTCTGATGTTGCCAATCTTCGAAAGCTGGCCATTGGTCGCATAGATGTTTTCCCCTGCTCCGAAGCTGTGGGGTATTACCTGCTCAAGACCAAGCTTCCGCCAGGAAGGTCGGCAGTGGTCACTCATCACCCCAGACCCGTTCTTGCGGGTGAATTGTAATTGCTTATATCCAGGAAGATTGAAAACGGCCCCGAGTTGATCGAGCGTTTCAATCGAGGAATGAGGAGGCTGAAGGAAAGCGGCCTCCATGAGCAGTATATCAGTGAATCTCTAAGAGGCGAGTATTTACCCGGAAAGTAGTACCTTTGCGCGCGGAACCACCAGATCAGGTTTTTGACTTACATTCCTTATATGCTTACATGCCGGGCGTCCGACTCAAACGGACGCCTGTTTCATTTGGAGGAAGTATATGCTCGATAATCTCGCCGTGATCCTGTTCCGGCCCAAGTATCCTGAAAATATCGGGGCCGCCGCCCGTGCCTGCCTGAATATGGGCGTGACCAACCTGATTATTGTGGCCCCGTATAATTTCAATATGGATAAGGCGCAGCCCCTGGCGACCGTCCACGCCAAGCATGTGCTCGAGAATGCCCACATTTGCGAGACCCTGCCCGAGGCCGTCGAAGGATTTACCGCTGTTTACGGCACCACTGCTCGCACTGGCGGCTGGCGCAAGGGCATCATGAGTCCTGCCGGGTTGGCAGATACCGTTGCCGAACGTCTGCGCGCAGGCGGCAAGGTCGCAATTGTGTTCGGGCCGGAGGATACGGGGCTGACTAACGAGGAAACCTCGATCTGCTCCGGGTTGTTGACTATCCCCACGAGCAGCGATGCCACTTCGCTCAATCTGGCTCAGGCCGTGGTGGTGGTCTTGTACGAGTGCTTCAAGAAGTCGCTCGATACCCCGTTTGTTCCCGATGGTCCGCCGGAGGCACGGCCCGCCACCGTGCAGGAGCAGGAGACTCTGTTCGAGAACTTTCAGGAGAGTCTGCTGGCAATTGATTTTCTCAAAAAAGATCAGCCTGAATATTGGATGCTTCCCATTCGTCGGTTTTTCTCGAAGGTCAATCTTCAGCGCAACGAGTTCAATCTGCTGATGGGTGTCAGTCGGCAGGTTCAGTGGTTTGTGCGGACCTATGGGCCGGGAAAGAAGAGCGAATAGGGGAGGCCGCCTCTGGCGGTGATTAAGATTTTGTTAAAAGGCAGAAAGCGATTCGCTTTCTGCCTTTTCATTTTCTTACTTGGTCACAGCCAGCAATCCATTGATCGCAGCCATGACTGACTGTTCCTTGATCTCCTGGCGGGTGCCGGAGAATTCATAGAGTTTGGCTCGTGAGCCGCCCGGCCAGGCCCAGGCCATCCAGACGGTGCCGACCGGCTTGTCTGGTGTGCCGCCGGACGGACCGGCTATGCCGGATATGGCGACGGAAACGTGTGCGCCGACGGTTTTCAGGACTCCCTCGGCCATGGCGATGACGACCGGCTTGGAGACTGCGCCGTGTTTTTCGAGGGCGTCGGGTTTGACGCCGAGCAGCTTGGCTTTGACCTCGTTGGAATAGGCTATAACTGACCCGGCGAACCATTCGGAACTGCCGGGGGTGTCGGTCAGGGTGCTGGCGAGCAGGCCGCCGGTGCATGATTCAGCGGTTGCCAGAAAGTTGTCTTCTACGCGCAAACATTCGCCTAGTTCAGAGACGGCGCGAGATATGAGATAGGTATCCATGTGTATCCTCCGTGTCTGATTCTACAAAATACCTCAAACTGTTGCAATCATCTCGTATTCGCCCTTATCATGAGGGGAGGAGATATTATGTTCGTCACCCCTGCACAGCTATTTACCCTCGCACTTGAGCGTCATCGCCAGCCGTGGAACTGGACCATCCAGTTCATCACATTGTGGATGTTCGGCCTGACGTTGTTGTTTCACAGCTATCTCCTGCTGGTGACTTCGTTCATTCTTCTCGGTGCCGGATTCTATCAGCTCAACTTGCCGCCTGCTCCCGATAACTTCTGGTTCTCGTTTGTCGAAAAGAGTGTGGAGTGGGAAAAGAACTGGTTTGGCGCTCCCTGGAATTTTATAAAATGGTATAGATTCCTGTTTGTCGTGGCGGTAGCAGGGGTTGTTATCTGGGCCTTGTGGACTGCCGAGCTCGCCATGTTGGGATTGGTCATGGGCTTTGTTTATCTGGCGAGAGTCATGGTCGAGAATAAAATGGGCGGAATAGATCCATAGGCAAAAATATGGACGCCGGATGCTGGTGATGGTATTTATCATACAGAATCGATAACTATCGGAGGGAAACGATATGAGCGATGACAGCAATAGCTGCAAGCAGTGGTTGAACGAAATCAATTGGGACATGATCCATGAGGATGCAGTCACCTTGTATCTGGAATGGGGAAACAACGATTATCGGAGTGCCATGCGTGCGCCGGTGACCACCAGCGGCGAATATTCCATCTATTTCGCTATCGACACCTGGGAAGAACCCAAGATTGTACTCATGAAAATGGACAACTACGGCTCCACGATCCTGTGCACAAAGAAGCTGCCAGACGATCTGGCCAAGGAACTGCTTGCCGAGATCAAGAACATCAAGGGCATTCTCGAGCTGACTCCGCCGATTAAAGAATGGCTGATCAACGAGATGGAATCCTAGGTTGAGCGACAGTGCAAATTAAAAGGGCCGCTCCTCTTGGAGCGGCCCTTTTTTTGTTGAGTGGATGATTCTTAATCTTCCTCGATCACAACTCCATCGCAGACAAACGAGATGCCCTGAGTGGAAGCTGTGCCGATCATGACCGCCTGGATGATGGGGGTCGAGACCTTGGTGCCGCCTTCCCACTGGACAGTGAAGTTGGCTCCGGAGCCGCCTTCCTGGTCGCGTTCGGGGATGTAGACCTCTTTGGTTCCCATGGGTGAGATAACCACAGGCTGGTTGAAGTAGTTTTTCACCAGTTCACCGTCGTCGTTGTAATACTTGACCGATGTGACAGTGATGGAGTTCTTCGTGTCGACGTTGCGGATGGAGAGCAGGGCCGACAGGTTGTACGGCTTGCCTTTGATCCCTTGATATACATGCGAGTACACCGGCACGTATACCTTCTGGCCGCTGGCGACTCTGAGCTTTCTTCCGGCTGTGGCGGGAAGGGCAAAGATGGCGATGGTTGCAAGGGCAAAAACTAGACTCAGGATATTCTTACGCATGGATGACTCCTTGATATTGCGAGGTTCGTTACAATGATATGCCCGGTCATGTCGGGGATTGCAAGGAGATTGGCTCAGGCTAGGATGGCCTTTGCGATTAATCCTGCTCCCAGTATGGCTAGTAATAAGAGTACAATCTTGCGAAATACCACTTCGTGAAGTTTGCGGCGGACCCGGCCTCCGAGCCATATGCCCACTCCCGCAGGGATGACTCCCAGTGCCGAGATTGTAGCGATTTCAGCGTTGAACAGGCCGAGCTTGCCCAGACCCACGAGCATAACCAGACTAGCCATGGTGAACGATGTGTTGATGGCCTGGACCAGTTCGTCCTTGGTCAGGTTCAGTGACATGAGGTAGGGCAGGATCGGCATGACCTGCGAACCTGTCAGTCCGTTGACCAGTCCTGTGACCAGGCCGGTGGGGCCAGCCATCCAGAGTTTTTCCGACAGGGTGAGTTGCCCGCCCCACAGTCCCCATATGCCGTACAGGAACATGGCGGAACCGAGCACTGCACGGGGCAGCGTCGTGTCACTGTCGCCGAGCAGCCACAGGCCAAGTGCCAGTCCCGGCAGGGCGGATACATAGAGAAACCAGAATCGGCGCGTGATCGGTACGAAGTCGCCCGCGTCGATCATGACCATGATGTTGGAAAGCAGCGATGGGATAATGACCAGCGGGATGGCGACGCGCATGTCGAGATAGCTTGCCATGACGCCGAGACATGTGGTGGCGAAACCCAGACCGGCAGTCCCCTTGAGGAACGCCGCGAACAGGAAGGTTGCGAGGATGGCAATAATTATGATTGGTTCCACGATGAAAAGGAAGTACGCCTCCGAGCATGAATTGGCAACCGATTCCCCCTTTTCAGCGGAGCAACTCTGCGGTACAGCATGAGTCTATCATATGAATATGAACGTTCGGAGACAGATATGAATACACCCAAAGGATACAAATTCGGAGCCACCCAGGCCGCTTTCAAATATGAGGGCAAGCTTGATCTCGGGGCTATCGTCAGCGAGATTCCGGCTGTGGCCGCTGGTGTTTTCACCACCAACAAATTTCAGGCTGCACCGGTTCTGCAATGCAAGGAAATGCTCGGCACCGGCCGCAAGATGAGCGGATTTCTGGTCAACTCCGGTCAGGCCAATGCCTGTACCGGTGACGAGGGCAGGAACAACTGCCGCGAGACTCTGAATCTTGCCGCAAAAGCTCTGGATGTCCCGGCGGACGAGCTGTTGCCCGCCTCTACTGGCGTTATCGGCGCGCAGTTCGATATGGCAAAGTGGGAAGCCGCCATGCCAACCCTTGGCGAGAGCCTTGAGACCTGCGGTCCCGAGGACACGGCCAAGGCGATCATGACCACCGATACCGTACACAAACTGGCCGAGGCGAGCTTCGAACTCAAGGGGGGCGAGGTCCGTCTGCTCGGCATGTGCAAGGGCGCTGGCATGATAAGCCCGAACATGGCGACCATGCTTTCCTTCATTGTCTGTGATGCGGATATCTCCGCCGAGGCTTGGCAGGTGATGCTCACCGATTGCGTGAACCTGACCATCAACCGGGTCACGGTGGATGGTGACATGTCCACCAACGATTGTGTCATGACCCTCGCCAACGGTGCGTCCGGCGTGGCCATCGAGTCCGAGGACGACTATATTTTACTGCGCAAGCATCTGCTCTCCGTGCTGGAAGAGCTGGCCTACAAGATCGTCATGGACGCCGAGGGCGGCACCAAGGTCGCGTTCATCGAGGTGTCCGGTGCAAAGTCCGACGAGGACGCCGAACTGATCGCACGTGCCGTGGGCAACTCGCCGCTGGTCAAGACCGCACTCTTCGGAAGCGACCCCAACTGGGGCCGGATTATCTGCGCGGCAGGCTATTCCGGCGCGGACTTCAACCCCGAAGAACTGGTCCTCAAGATTGGCGGCATTCTCGTCTTCCGCAACGGCACCCCTGAACCGGGCGACATGGATGATCTGCTCGGTCCGATCATGAGTGAGCGCGACATCGTCATCCACATCGACGTGGGCGAAGGCCCGGGAAGTTCTTTGGTGCTGGCAAGTGATCTGACGAAAGAATATGTCAGTATCAATGCTGATTATAGGTCGTAAGGAGTCACCATGCCAATCCTCAGAGTCGAAACATGGGCCGGAATATCCAAGGAACAGAAACGCGATTTCGTCGAGGTCCTGACCCGCGAATCCGTACGTATCCTCGATTGCCCGCCCGAAGCGGTAACGGTTATTATTGATGAAGTAGAAAAGGAAAACTGGGGCGCAGCGGGCGAACTCTGCTCAGAGCGTTTCCCTGATAAATAACGACAACAAAACGGCTCATACCCAACAGCCGAGGCAATAAATATGTCAGATATAAAAAGACGCGATAAAAATACTCGCCTGGTCGACTTTCTCAACGAGTGCGGCATGCTCAGGAAAACGCCCCGCACCGGTTACCAGTTTCTCGGCTCCGGCTCTGAAAACGTGGCTGAGCATTCGTTTCGGACCGCTGTCATTGGGCATGTGCTGGCAATTATGGCCGATGCTGACGTGGCGCGCACCACGTATATGTGCCTGTTTCATGACCTGCATGAAGCGCGCACCGGTGATTTCAACTACGTGAATCGCATTTACAACAAGTCGAATCGAACCGCGGCCCTGGAACATGCCACAGCCGGGACCGGGCTTGAGGAGGAAATCCTCGGGTACTGGGACGAGTTGGAAGAGACGACCAGTCTGGAGGCGAAACTGGCACAGGATGCCGACCAGTTGGATTTCATTCTGAATCTTAAGGAAGAATCGGACCTGGGCAACAAATATGCCGGGCAGTGGCTTGAGATTGCGTTGGAGCGGGTGCGGACCGAGTGGGGGCAGGAGCTGGCCCGGACCATTGCTGAAACCGATCACAAGGACTGGTGGTTTCTTGGTCCTGATCCGACATGGTGGACCCGAAAAAATGGGAAAGATAAAAAGAAGTTAAAGTAGCCTGAGTCAGACTTGGGAAAATCTCCTGACTGTTTGTTAAAAATTGTAAACACCCTTGCCGTTTGACCCCAGATTGGGTACACCCTGAACACTGTATAGTATTCGGATTTGCTGATCCGCGAAGGCCGAATTTTATTCTCTTGAGTCAAGAGCATGTAATATAAAGATAAGCCACTTGGGGTGGAGCTTTTCATGGCCGAAAAGGCACGCGAAACCATATTTCCTGCACTTCTCCCTTGCACGGTTTGCAGGGAAATTGTGGATGAGTTGGGCGGACTGTTCATCTTTTTCCTCGATTCTCTGCGCCTGATGTTTGCCGGGTGGGGCCAGTTCCCCAAAATGGTCCGTCAGATATATTTCATCGGCGTCCAGTCCGTGAGTGTCATCGCTCTCATCGGGTTGTTCTCGGGCATGGTTATGGGCATGCAACTCTATTATGCACTGTCCACGTTCGGCGCAGACGGTTTCCTCGGTACGGGCGTGGCTCTGGCCATGGTCCGCGAGCTGGCTCCGGTGCTTTCGGCCATCATGCTCACCGGTCGGGCCGGTTCGGCCATGACTGCCGAGATCGGGGTCATGCGTATTTCCGAGCAGATCGATGCCCTGACCATCATGGATATCAACCCCATGCGATATCTGGTCGCCCCGAAGATGGCCGCCTGCCTTATCAGCTTTCCGATCCTGACCGCGTTCTTCAACCTGATCGCCCTGTGGGGCGGCTGGCTGACGGGCGTCAAACTGCTCGGTGCCAACGAGGGTTCGTACTGGTCTCGTGTGCAGTCGTCGTTGGGTTGGGAAGACATTGAGGGCGGTTTCACCAAATCCATTATTTTTGCAGTGCTGGTCTGTACCATTTGTTGTTTCGAGGGTTATTATACTCACACCCGGTCCGGGCATGCTGGCCCGGAAGGCGTGAGTCAGTCCACCACCAATGCGGTGGTCAAATCATGTGTGGTCATCCTGGCGGCAGACTATGTCCTGACGTCGCTTTTGTGGTAGGAGTTACGTGTGAAATCTGCACCTGGCATACGACTTGAGAACCTGACTATCGGGTACGGCGGCAATCCTGTTGTCAGCGATCTGAATATTGAGTTTCCCGGCGGGAAGCTTTCCATGGTCGTTGGCGGATCGGGCTGCGGCAAGTCGACGCTGCTCAAGCACATACTTCAGCTCCAGCCCCCCATTGATGGGAAAATTTTTGTTGGCGACCATGACATGGGAAAGCTCTCCAGAAAGATGAGACATTGTATTCGTCAGCGTTCAGGAGTTCTCTTTCAGGACGGTGCGATGCTGGGGTCTCTGAGGCTCAAGGACAACATCGCCCTGCCTCTTCGTGAGCACACAAGGCTCAAGGAAGAGCAAATTATGCACATCGTGCAGGACAGGCTGGCCCTGGTCGGGCTGGGACATGCCCTGGAACTCTTCCCCAACGAGCTGTCCGGCGGCATGCGCAAAAGGGCCGGATTGGCCCGTGCGCTGGTCATGGACCCGCAGGTGCTGTTCTGTGATGAACCCACTTCCGGTCTCGATCCGGTCATGTCAGCCGAGTTGGATCAGCTCTTGCTGGAGATGATGTGTCATTTTGACATGACGATGGTCGTGGTCACCCATGACCTTGCAAGCATGCGGGGGCTGGCGGACTTCGTGGTCATCCTTGGTGAAGGCAAGTGCCTGTATCAGGGAACTATCGAGGAGCTGGAGAAGACAGAAGATCCATACCTGCGCAGGTTCCTGGATCGCGCTACAGAAGAGCGTGACGCTCCCAGATTGACGATGCCGCCACTGGATCCGGCAATGATGAGACTCAAGTGCAATAAAATTCTCGGGGAAAAAGAAACGGTTCGAAAGGGTGGACAATGCTGAAACTGAAAAAAGAAACCGCGGTTGGCATCTTCGTGTTGGTTGGTCTGTTGGCCATCGTCTACATGAGCGTCAAATTGGGTAACGTCCAGTTATTCACGGACAAGTATTATCCGGTCCGGGCCAACTTCAGTGATATTTCCGGCCTGAAGGTCAACGCACCCGTGCAGATCTACGGCGTTGAAGTAGGTTTTGTTGCTGCGATTTCACTAGATCAGGAACAGGGCGTGGCCCGTGTCGACATGATGATCGGCAGGGACGTAAAACTTACGGACGATGCCATCGTGGCGGTTAAGACCAACGGTCTGATCGGCGACAAATACCTGAAAATAGCACCGGGCGGAGTCGGCGATCCCGTCAACCCTGGGGACACTTTGTTTGACACCCAGCCAGCCATTGACTTGGAAGATTTAATAAGTAAGTTTGCATTCGGAAAGGTCTAGAGATTAATATGATGAAGGTTGTTGATATGTTTGTAAAAAGATTGTTCTCTTCGTTGATTCTCGTGTGTCTGCTTGCCGTAGGAGCTTCGGCTGCTTTGGCAGACGAGACTCCCATGGACAGGGTCAAGGAAGGCACAGATAAACTGATTGAGCTTCTTTCTCAGCCCGAGATGCAGGACCCGGCAAAACACGATGCCGCCATAGCCGAGCTTCGGAAAGAGGCGGAGAAGTATATCGATTTCCGCCTGGTGACCATGTACTCGGTGGGCAAGCCGTGGCTGAAGATGTCTCCGCAGATGCAGAGCGACCTCACCGAGGCTTTTATTCAGCTCCTTGAGCGGAGTTATCTCAAGCGAATTCCGGCTTATGGCGGGCAGAAAGTCGAGTACAAGAAGGAAATGGTTTCCGGGAAGAAGGCGAAGGTCCTTACGGAAATTATTGATAAAGATAAGAAAATAATAGTTGAGTTTCGCTTGAAAATCGTTCAGGAACAATGGATGATATACGATGTAGTCGCCGAAGGTGTTAGCCTTGTTGCGAATTATCGTAGTCAATTCGCGGAAGTGCTGAGAGACGGCACCCCGGAAGAGCTGCTGAAGTTGATACGGGACCGAGTCGAAAAAATCGACAAAGGTGAAATGGACGAGGATCAATCTAAGTCGTGAGAATTGTGGAAGAAATAGATCGCTGGCTTCTTGCCTGCCTTTTGGTCGCCATCCTCCTTGTTGGAGTGGTGGGGACTTCTTTTGCGTCCGATATCGGTGATGATCCGGTTCAGCTCGCCCAGTTCTCTGGCCGGGCAGCGGAAGAGTCTGCGGATTTTGATGATTTCGACGACGAATACGCAGACAGCGAGAATTTGGTCGCTGATCCCCTAAAATATTGGAACATGACCTGGTTCTACCTCAATGACGGCCTTTATCACGGCTTTTTCAAGCCCGTGGCCAAAGGTTACGCTTGGGCTGTGCCGCCTCAGCCTCGTATCTGGGTCAGGAATTTCTTTACCAACATGCTTTTCCCGGTTCGCTTCATCAATAATATACTCACCGGTAAATTGGACGCAGCCTACATGGAAACCTCCAAGTTCGTGGTTAACACGAGTATTGGTTTCCTTGGCTTTGGCGATGTAACCGCCGGCAGGCCTCGTAACTGGGAGCCCGAGCGTCCCACTGCTGACGGCATGGGCCAGACACTCGGCAAGGCCGGTATGGGCCATGGCATCTATCTGGTCTGGCCTTTCGTAGGCCCCAGTTCCATCCGCGAATCAGTCGGTTGGGTTTCCGATGCTTATATGGACCCGCTTACCTATGGCGACCTCTCTTTCATCGAATTCGGAGCTATCAGGGTGTACAAGAACGTGAACACCTTGTCTCTTCAGCTCAAGGGCAACGAATACGAGGCCCTGACCGAAGGCGCCATCGATAAGTACGCAGCAGTTCGTGATGCATACATCCGTTACCGTGCCAAGAAGGTTGAGGAATAACCTCCTCCCCCCTTACGCAAGGCCATAGCCTCCAATGAAGATTGCAGTAATTTCGGACACCCACATGGGCGATCCGGCCTCATGGCTTGACGATGTCTATGCTAAGTGGCTCGGTCCGGCCGACGTGCTCATCCATTGCGGTGATATCACGACCGTTACGACCTGGTCCTACTTCATGCAGCATGAAAATTTCATCTGTGTACGGGGTAATTGCGATTGGGACCCTCAGCTGGTGGACCAGCTTAAACCCATGCAGACCGTTAAAATCGGCTCCTTGACCGTCGGTGCAACCCACGGCTGGGGCCCACGTCCGCAGGTGGCTCTGAAAGTCGCCCAGGCCTTTGGTCCCGAGTATGACCTGGTCTGCTACGGACACACCCACAAACGTGACTGGTCCGTGGTTGAAGGCGTCCAGCTTCTTAATCCCGGCTCTCTCGGTGAATTCGGCTCCCTGGCCATCGTCACCGTGGACGAGGACGACAGCCTGACCTGCGAATTCATCGACGCCCATTGTTTCTAGCCTGTTCAGGCTCTTCCTAATTTATTGTTGAAAAGTCGCTCGACAGGTCTGTTGAGCGTTCTCTTTTGTGCTGTGGAATTGCGTCTACGGGGTAAGTTGAATCCTCGGCAGTCGGTTGGCGAATCTTCCCCAGTCCTTTGGGGCTTCTCTCCATCCGAGTAGGGATACGGTCATTGTGGAGTCCTGGAAGCCTTCCTTGCGCAGCACGAGCCAGGCGATTTCGAAGGGTGGTTTGCCTGATGAATCCAGTCCCATACGGATGGCATGGTCTGCACCGTAGCGGCCTGTTGTGCGTACGATGAAACCGCCCTTGTCACCGGACAACCCTATGACGGGTCCGACGGGGAGTTTAATATGTCCGTCAGGACTCAGTCTGCCGTTGGTCACGGCGTCTTTGCGGAACAATGTGTCCAGCTCAACACCTGCCACGGGCGGTGGAGTGAGAACCAAAATCGCATCCACGCCTTCAATGGGCTTGCCATTTCCATCGGTCACAATCCCGACTGCCTGGTATCTGATTTCCATGGCTTCGTTGAACTCGATCAGGCCGAAAATGGTTCCGCCGATAATTGCGGCAAAAGCTGAATAAAAGAGCAGGCGATACAGAAATCTTTGTTTTTTAACCATAATTATTTGTAACGCACCACGAGGCTTCGGTCCAGTCAGAAGCCAAAATATCCTTACTACAAGTAGATATCAGCACTTTGTAGCCAAAAATACTGGCTGGTCTGAGGCTGTTTAAAACTGGTAGGGTGGTTGCACTTTTATCGCAGGGATGGCATGGCTTTTCTGTGTTAATTAAGCGGGGAAATCTATTCTTTGCGGCGGTATTGATTCTGTCTGCATTCCTTACACTCTCGATGCGCCCGGCCAAAGCCGGTGAATCGAAGGAGCTGGTGTTTGGCATGTCCGCCGCATTTACCGGTGCCAACGGTGAGTTGGGCATCGAGTTCTATCGTGGACTCATGGCGTATATCGAGCACCTCAATGAGCAGGGCGGTGCAGGTGGTTGGAAGATCAAGGTGCTGCCTGCCAATGACGGCTACAACCCGGCCCCTTGCTTTCAGAATACAGTTCAATTCATTGAAAACGACAACGTATTCGCGCTTTTTTCCTATGTAGGCACCCCGACTACGACTCGTATTCTCCCACTTCTTCAAAAATTCGAAGATAATGACGTCTTTCTGCTCTTTCCCTTGAGTGGAGCGCAACCGCTTCGCACAGCGCCGTTTGACAAGTACGTTTATAACCTCAGGGCCTCCTATTTTGACGAGACCGCCGGGCTGGTGGATCACCTGGTAGCAATTGGCCGGACCCGCATAGCCGTGTTTTATCAGAGCGATGCCTATGGACGGACCGGCTGGGACGGAGTGCGCAGGACTCTCAAGCGACACGGCCTGAAGATCGCCGCCGAAGCTGCCTACCGTCGGGGTGCGCCATTCGAGCAGGATTTCAGCCGCGAGGCAAAGCACCTGATGCAGGCCGACCCTGACGCGATCATCGTTGTCGGTACCTATGCATCCCAGGGTGCATTTATTCGTGACGCCCGGAATGCCGGGTATGAGTTGCCCATTGCCGGGCTTTCCTTTGCCGACAGTGACAAGATGCTTGAACTGCTCACCCTGGAAGGGCGGCGAGCCGGGCATAATTATACGTCCAACCTGATTAATTCACAGGTCGTTCCGTGTTATGAGGATGTCTCTCTGGAGGGCGTCCGGTTCTATCGCGAGATCATGGACAAATACAAGGGCGAGCCTCTTTCCCCGAGTAAGGGATATATGCCGCGTCGTTTCAGTTATGTCAGCTTCGAAGGTTTTCTCAACGGCATGGTGTTAGGGGAGATGGTCAAGCGCATGGCCGATGCCCCAAGTCGGGACCGTATTCCCGAAGTCCTGGAATCCATCAGGGATTTTGATCTGGGTCTCGGGGTCAATGTCGATTTCGGACCGGATAGCCGTCAGGGTCTTGAAGGTGTCTATTTCACGACAGTGATCAATGAGCATTTTCAGAGTATTCCCGATTGGGAGCGGTGGCGGAAATGAGAGCTCCCAGACTTTTTCTCAAACCGCTGCTTTTCATGGTGCTCATCTTTGGTGTGATTTCCGTGGTCACCTCTGTCACTTTCAGCAATCGCCTGCGACGGGAGATGACCCGCGAGTATGAATCCAAGGCTCTGGCTCTGGCCCGAAGCATGGCCGAATCAGACATCGTGACCATCCTCGAACAGGATGCCGGGACTGTGCAGGCTCGCATTGATCAATATTCCAATATCGCCGCAGTTTCCTACGTTCTGGTCGCCGACGAGGATGGCGAGATCATCGCCCATACGTTCATTCCGTATGTCCCGGATGACATCAAGTCCCTGGTGGCGGAGACTGCCGGATCCCTGCCCGGCGACGAGCACATGATGCGCGACGTCAGACTTGACGACGAGCTGTTCCTGCATGTCGCGCGGCCCATTCTGGCCGGACTGGCCGGGTACGTTCATATCGGTATGGATACGGCTGTCATTTCGAGGAACATTCATGAAGCCGTGGTCCAGCAACAGTTCGTGACGCTGTTCCTGTTCGTGGGCAGCCTGTTGCTTGCCTTCCTGTTTATTCTGAATATTTCCAAGCCACTCAATCTGTTGTCCGAATATGCGGGCCGGGTGGCGGTCAAGGATTTCTCCAATGTACCGGAGATCAAATCCAACGACGAGGTAGGAGAGCTTGGCAAGGCGATGAGATCCATGGCCTGGCACATCTCCGAGCTGGTGGGTAATCTTGAAGACCGAGTCCAACAAAAGACCATGGAGCTGAAGGAAGCGCGGGACGCACTCAAGCAGACGGTTGAGGATCGGACCGGCGAATTGATGCGGGCCAACACCCAGCTCAAGATCGAGATCGCCGAAAGAAAAGTCATCGGTGAGGCTTTGCGCAAGACGGAGAAGAAATATCGTACAATCTTCGAAAATGCGGTGGAAGGCATCTACCAGACCTCACCCAGCGGGCGGTTCCTGAGCACCAATCCGGCTCTGGCCCGTATTATGGGCTTCAAGTCGCCCGAAGATCTGATGAGTTCGGTCTATGACATCGGCACCCAGATGTACATGGAGCCGGTACGGCGCAAGGATTTCATGCGCCTCATCGATGAGACTGGTGAAGTAAAGAATTTCGTGTCCAAGGTGCGCAAGCGCGACGGGCGCATTATCTGGATTGCGGAGAACGCCCGCAAGATCACGGACTCCGACGGCTCGGTCATGTGTTATGAAGGCTCGGTGGAAGATATCACCATGCGCAAGAAGGCCGAGGATCAGCTCAAGCGTCAGGCCTTCCATGATCCACTCACCGGCTTGCCTAACCGGGCGCTGTTCCTGGACCATCTGCGGCTGGCCATGGAGCGTTCCCGTCGCCGCAAGTACATGTTCGCGGTCCTGTACATGGACCTCGATCGATTCAAGGTCGTCAACGATTCCCTTGGTCATGAGACCGGCGATGAACTCCTGCGTGGCGTATCCCGTGTCCTTGAAAAGTGTGGTCGTTCGGTGGATACCATCGCCAGGTTCGGCGGTGACGAGTTTGCCATTCTCCTTGAAGAAATTTCAGCACCAAAGGACGCCATCACCATTGCCAGGCGTATCCTGGAAGGTGTGCGTGAGCCTTTCGCCATTGGCGGCAACGAGGTCTTCACCTCTGCTTCGCTGGGCATCGTGCTCAAGACCGAAGGTTATGATCGGCCCGAGGCCATGCTGCGCGATGCAGACACGGCCATGTACCGGGCCAAGGAGTTGGGCAAGTCTCGATTCAAGGTCTTCAACCAGAAGATGCATGACCAGGCCCTCAAGCTCATGGAGCTTGAGACCGATCTCAGGCGTGCCGTGGACCTGCGCGAGTTCGAGGTGTTCTATCAGCCTATCGTCTGCCTGGATACGCGCCAGGTGTGCGGCTTCGAGGCGTTGGTCAGGTGGCGGCATCCCGAACATGGCATCATTGGTCCCGACGATTTCATATTCCTGGCCGAAGATACCGGCCTGATCTACGCCATCGACAACATGGTGCTGGTGGACGCATGTTCCCAGGTCAAGCACTGGCAGACCCTGTTCGGCTCCCAGATGGGCGAGAACCTGACTTTGAACATCAATATTTCCGGTAAGCATTTTGGTCAGTCCATGCTCCTGGGACAGGTCACTCGCGCCCTGGACGATTCCGGCCTGCATCCCGAGTCCCTCAACATCGAAATCACCGAGTCGGCCCTCATGGACAATCCGTCCGTGGCCGAGGAAATGCTCAAGCAACTCAAGACGCTTGGAGCCAAGGTCTGCATTGACGATTTCGGCACAGGTTATTCCTCCCTTTCCTATCTTCAAAAGTTCCCCATCGACGTGGTCAAGGTGGACCGCAGCTTTATCAATGCCGTGGATGACGATGTGGACAGCCAGGCCATCGTGCGTACAGTCTTCTCCCTTGGCGAATCCCTGGGGCTGAAAATCGTGGCCGAGGGCGTGGAGACACCTGCCCAACTGGCCTTCCTGGAAAGTGAAGGCTGTCGTTTCGTCCAGGGTTTCCTGTTCTACAAGCCTCTTTCCGTTACCGAAGTCGACGAGCTTCTGGCAGGCGGTCCTGTCTGATCCTAGTTGGTGTTGCACAGGCTTGATTGCTTGGTTACTATCCCTACTTAAACGATAGTCACTGTTGAACAGTCAGCAGTGAGCCTTAGTTACACCCCCTTCGGTGTGGCGGACTGAGTGCTCACTTGCCGGAGAAGAGCTATATGGCAATCAGACAATTAATGACGTGCGGACTTGAGCCCATCGAAGAAGTGCTCATGCCCTTCCAGGAATTCTTCAAGTCCAAATCCATCGGCGGCATGCTGTTGATGATCTGCGCGACTATAGCCCTGTTCTGGGCCAATTCTCCGTGGGGCGAAACTTATACGACCCTGTGGCAAACCATGTTCACCGTCGGCTTTGGTGAGGCCGCCCTGTCCAAGCCTCTCATCCTGTGGGTCAACGATGGCCTGATGGCCTTGTTCTTCTTTGTTGTCGGCCTGGAAATAAAACGCGAATTCATGGTAGGCGAGCTGTCTACCCGCAGACAGGCTGTTGTGCCGGTCGTGGCCGCAGTGGGTGGCATGATTGTCCCGGCAGTCTTTTACGGCCTGATCAATATAGGCGGCGAAGGGATTCATGGATGGGGTATCCCCATGGCGACGGATATCGCCTTCGCACTTGGCATCCTGGCCCTGCTCGGGGATCGGGTCCCGTATCAGCTCAAGATATTTCTGACCGCTGTCGCCATTGTTGATGATATCGGTGCGGTCATGGTCATCGCGTTTTTCTACACGTCGAGCATCGCAATCTGGATGCTGCTTGCAGCCGGTGCTTTTCTGGCTGTGGCCTACATCGGTAACCGTATGGGAGTCCGTACGCCGGTTTTTTATGCGCTTATAGGTTGTGTTGTCTGGCTGGCAGTTCTCAAATCCGGCGTCCATTCCACGGTAGCTGGTGTGCTTATGGCCTTCATGATCCCGGCCCGGACCCGATGCAACGCCCAGACGTTCCTGTTTAACGCGGGTACGATCCTGGATGACTACAAGTCGTCCGTGAAGCCCGGAACAAATGTCCTGACCAACTCGACCATGCATTCGGCCCTGCTTTCCATGCAATACATGGCTGCCCGCGCTCAGACGCCTCTGCAACGGTTGGAGCAGGGGCTGCATCCTCTGGTCGATTTCGTAATCATGCCTGTCTTCGCCCTTGCCAATGCCGGTGTGATCCTGAGCGGTGATATGAGCGGTCTCCTGACCAGTCAGATAACTCTCGGTACGGCCATTGGACTGCTGCTTGGCAAACCCATAGGCATCGTCTGTTCTGTCCTGGGGATCGCCAAGCTCTCAGGTGGTTTCCCCGGCGGTATGACATTCAGGCATTTTCTTGGGGCGGGCTTGCTGGGCGGCATCGGTTTCACCATGTCGTTCTTTGTGGCGGCCCTGGCCTTCAGTGATGCCCCGGAAATGCTAAATGGTGCAAAAACGGCTGTTCTGGGTGCGTCTGTTCTGGCCGGCGCGGCCGGTTATTTAGTGCTCAGGGGCGCACCTGTACCGTCCAGTTCCGAAGATGAATTATAGGGGTCTTCTCATCCGGGCAAAAGCGGTGTATTGTGTCCGATATTCCAATGATGATTATAGTAACCAACCTAACGAGTAACAGCGAATGACGACGAATAGTGAAGGCCTGATTGAAGGCGTTTTTTCCATTGAACGTATGGCCAAGATCGGTACTGGCACCACGGCCCGGCGAGTCAAACAGACCGCCTTGTACTACGCAAGACAGGTAGATGATGATGTTGTGGAAATGCAGGGTCTCAACAACAAGCATGTCCCCTTTGGCAAGACTGAACAGATAACTCCTGACGAACTGCTTGCCGACTATCTGCCAATGCCTTCGCTCTACAAGGAAGTGATCGGCAATCTGCGCACGGTTCAGAAATCCGTGGCTCGCGGAGACAAATTTCGTAAACGCAACGAGAATTTTACCGCCGAATACGAGTACGCCAACGCCCTCAATCTTGATGAGCAGAATGTACGCGCCAACTTCGGCATAGGTCTGTGCCTGCTTGCCCGCGATGAAGAGGAGAAGGCCAAGAGAGTCTTTGACCGCATTATCAAGATCGACTCCGCCTTTGAAGACGAGCACAAGCATCTTTTCAACGAGTATGGCATCGAGCTTCGCAAGAAGAAATTTTTCGGTCAGGCTGTGGACTATTACAAGCGCGCACTTGAGTTGACCGCTAATGACGAAAATCTCTGGTATAATCTCGGGCGGGCCCAGTTCGAGCGGAAGGACTACGCCAAGTCCGGCGAGGCCCTTGCCGAATGCCTCAAGCTGTTCCCGGAGCATGCTGAAGGGGTAAAGATGATGGATTATCTGACAAAAAAGGGACTCGTATAGCAAGCTGTTGAAAAAGGCCCGATTGCTGCGTTGCCTCGGTCAAGCCAGACCCTCACGTATAAAGAATACGCTCCGGTCCTGCCTTGACCTCGCGCCTTGCACTCGAACCCTTTTGAACAGTCTGGAAGAAGTGATTTCAGCGTCCTGGTCGGGCGTTAACTCTTAGCATCCTAGAAGGACTGCATGAGCGCCATAAAGGCTTTTGTCATTGCCGGAACGCACAGTGGGTGCGGCAAAACCTCGGTCTCGTTAGGGCTGATGGCATCGCTGGCCCGCAGGGGGGTGGCGGTTCAGCCTTTCAAGTGCGGTCCCGATTTCATTGACCCCGGTCATCACGGATTGGCTTGTGCCCGCGAGGGCAAACCAGTCCCCAGTCATAACCTCGATGGCTGGATGCTTACTGCCGCCAATAATCTCGATATTTTCAATCGCTACGCAGCTGATTGTGATGTGGCCGTGATCGAAGGCGTCATGGGCCTTTTCGATGGTATCTCTGGCACGGGCGACGACGGTTCCACCGGTCAGATCGCCAAGACTCTCGGACTGCCGGTCATTCTCGTGGTGGACGCCAGGGCCATGGCCCGGTCCGCCGCCGCTCTGGTTTCGGGGTATGCCGACTTCGACGACGACGTGAATATCATAGGCGTAATTTTCAATCGGGTGGGCAGCGAATCCCATGCCGAATTGTTAAGAGAGGCCATGTCCCTGCTACCCGATATCCCGGTGCTCGGTTGCCTGGGGCGTGATGAGACGATTGTTACTCCGTCGCGCCATCTTGGACTCGTCACTGCTGGCGAGGACGAGGCGGATATGACTCGCTACCAGCGTTTGGCCGACTGGGTCGAAAGCGGTCTGGATGTCGATGGTTTGCTAGACGTTTTGTCAGAGACAGAGGCTGTGCCGCCTTTCGAACCTGTCCCCGAGCTGGGCAACGTGATCATCGGCCTGGCCCGGGACGACGCTTTTTGTTTCTATTACGAGGAGAATCTCCGTCTGCTTCGGGAGGCAGGAGCACGCCTTGTGGAATTTTCACCCATAAACGACCTGCACTTGCCGGACGGCATCGACGGCCTCTACCTCGGCGGCGGTTATCCCGAACTCTACGCCTTCGAGCTTGGACAGAACACCAAGCTGCGCCGAGAGATAAAGGAGTTCTGTGAGTCCGGCCGTCCTGTCTATGCTGAATGCGGCGGTTTCATGTATCTCATGAACGACATCGTTACCGGGCGGGGCCGTTACGCCATGTCCGGGGTTTTTCCTGTGCGTGCAGAAATGGGCGAGAAATTCCGCGCCCTGGGTTACCGCGAGGTTACCACCAAAACCGACACCATACTTGGTCCGATGACCACAACCGCGCGCGGTCACGAGTTCCATTATTCCACCTTCAAGGACGATCTCGATCCGGAAACCATGCCGGGAATATATTCGATGACGGGCCGCAAGGGAGTGATCGATACCCCCGAAGGTTTCCAGCTTGGCAACACTCTCGGTTCTTATGTCCATCTCCATTTCGGCAGTCATCCCGAAATTGCACGGTCCTTTGTCAAAGCCTGCGGCGAATCAAATGGCGAAGAATAGCGACGTCTGCGCCTCTTAACAAATTCCTGACTCGCGGTTACACTTCTCATCGTATGCAAACCTGGATTCTCCACATAGACATGGACGCCTTTTTCGCGTCCGTCGAACAACTCGACAACCCCGAGTTGCGCGGCCAGCCCGTGGCCGTCGGCGGTACGTCTGACCGAAGCGTTGTCTCAGCTGCCAGCTACGAGGTGCGCAAGTTCGGTGTGCGCTCGGCCATGAGCGTGGTCAAGGCGCGGCAACTCTGCCCGGAGATCATCCTCGTCCCGGGGCGCATGAAACGGTACAAGGAGATTTCCCGTCAGGCCATGGGCGTGCTTCAGGAATTCTCGCCTACCGTGGAGCAGGCCAGTGTTGACGAGGCATACCTCGACGGCACCGGGCTGGAGAGACTGTTCGGTCCCATTGAGGAAGTGAGCATGCAGATCAAGGCTCGCATGAAGGAGGTCACGGGATTGACCTGCTCGGTGGGCGCGGCTCCGGTTCGGTTTCTGGCCAAGATCGCGTCCGATGTGAACAAGCCCGATGGCATATTCATCATCCGGCCCGACGAGGTCGAAGAATTCCTGCGGGTGTTGCCGGTGAGCAGAATCCCCGGCGTGGGCAAGAAGTTGGTGGATGTATTGAAGATGCTTGGAGTACGGACCTGTGGCGATGTGCTCTCCAAACCCCGAAAATACTGGGAAGGGCGACTGGGCAAGTATGGCGGAGCTCTGTACGACCGGGCAGGAGGAATCGATCCCAACGGGGTGGAGGTGTCCAGCGGGGCCAAGAGTTGTAGTGCGGAAAACACTTTTCACGTGGACACCTCGGATCGCGCCATCCTGAAGCAGTGGCTCCTGTCTCAAGCCGAACGGGTGGGCGGCGACTTGCGCAGACACGGGTACAAGGGCCGCACCGTTACGCTCAAGATCAAATACGCCGACTTCAAGCAGATCACCCGCAGTCGGAGTCTGGATGGGCGGACAGACAACACCGCGGTTGTCTTTGAGACCGCTTGCGAGTTGTTGCAAAAGGTGGAGTTGCGCCGGCCCGTTCGCCTCATTGGATTGGGGGTGTCGAATTTCGAGGCACGTAATCGGCAGGTTACTTTGTTTGAGGAAGAACCTCAGGAGAGGGAGGCAACCAGCGAGCTGGACAAGGCCGTCGACGCGGTCAGGGAAAAATTCGGTAACAAATCAGTGACCCGTGTGGAGATCATGGAATTCAAGAAGAAGTCCAGATAATTTCGATGATTGAATGCCTGCGTTAGTTTTGTTTGAAAAACTTGCAAAATCTGATGAACATTACTACATAGACTCCTCGAAGGGAGACAAACTGACCCGGCCATTTACGGGTCTCAAAATTACGCCATATGAAAACATCTATACATAATTTCACTAAGGTACATGCCCGTTCCGGTATGCTGGTTTTGTTGGCCGGACTTTTCGTTTTTGTCGCGCTTTTTGCGGCCCCGGTCATGGCCAGCGACGACGAAGGCATCATGGAAGTAAAGCTTTCCCGTAAGCCTGAGCCGCTCGCTCAGGACGTAGAAAGCGGTCTGGACTATCTTTTTGATGTTCTGGCTGACAAGAATGCAGCTTTTGATGCTACCAAAATCAAATCCATGCTGGATTTCGTGGTCGGCATGCAGACGGACCCCAAGGATATCAAGCCTGCCAAACGGTTCGGCGGCGATGGCATCTGTCTGCGCAAGGAAGTTTCCACCGATCTCGACAAGATCCTTCGCTATTTCTACAATCCCGATATCCCCAACTTTCTGCTCTGCCCGGCAGTGCTCAGGCTCTCCGGCTGGCATGAGGGCAGCGAGTTCCTGGCCCGTGAAACCGGCATATGGGAAGAACTGCCCAACCTGACCGAACCGGTCATGGTCCGTGGCAGGGAGTTTGAAGCCAATACGCCTGATTCCTTTGCCGAAGCCTATTACAGCTATGATCTGGATCGCCTGATCGTCCTGCTCAAGCACGCCGGCAAGAACGTCGCCATCTCCATTTCCGTGCAGGAAGATCAATCCGATGTGGGCCGCAAGGGTGCCATCCTCGATGACAAAGAATGGGATTACTTCTATTCCGGTATCGAAGGATTGAACAAGGGCCTTATCAGCTGGATGGACACATTCATGTACAAGTCCGGTTCGGTGCAGGTTTTTGTTGAGAACGATGCAGTCGCACCTCGCAGCTCGGTCTTTTTGTTTAAGTGGCTCAACGCCGGATGGTCGGGCATGAACGTGGTCAAGCGCAGTCATATCTATGACGGCAGCCTGCGGTACGCCCGTAGCTTCAGTAAAATACTGGAGTCCACCACTCTGACGCCTGAGTTGGTTGCCGATGGCCTTCGGGGTGTCACTACCATGCCCGAGGGCGAGATGAATTCCCTTATTGAAGAATACTCCAAGAATTTCGAGATCCGTTTCAAGGACGATCCCAAACTCAAGAAGCGGTCATACGCCAAGGTCATTGCCAATGGCGGCTATGCCAAGGTGCTGGACACTGACGCCCGCAAGTCCGTACTGGCTCTGGAAAAGCTCAAGAGCCTGATGGGCATGGAGACCCTTGTCGATATGGGCTCCTCTCCGTTGGCCGTGATCCCTGCGCCTGTCGAGGCTGCGCCTGCCGTGGAGGTGGTTCACACAGAGGTGGTTCCCGAAGGCTAGCCAGGATCCGAAATGCAAGCTATATTGACGGCGCGCTGCGGATTGCAGCGCGCCGTTTCGTTTTCAAGAAAAGGAGATTCCCATGCTTGTGACTGAAAGTGATGCCAAATTCATGTTCTGCCCGCTCCTCAAGACCCATGATGACAAGATGAAGATGTGCCAGGTGACCATGTGCATGATGTGGCGCTGGGCTGATGATACAAAGGAGAATGGCTACTGCGGTCTGGCCGGTCAGGTTCTGGGTGCCAAGTAGTGCTGCTTGCCCGGTCTTTAAGATCGTGCCATTAAACACCTATGCCCAAACCGTTTGAATTCAAGCTCGACAAGGTCCTCGATTACCGGGGACAGTTGGAGGAGCAGGCCAAAGGTGCCCTGGCCCGTGCCAAGGATGCCTATGATGCCCAGGCGGCTGTTGTCGCCGATATGAAGGCTCGTCATGTCGCGCATATGGACAATGAATCCAAGTCCAGGAAAAGCTCCAACGACATGTGGCTTTGGCGACAGTACAAAGAGGCCCTTGAGCAGGATATCTCCATTGCGCGTATGGAGCTGAATAGTTTGGACCTTAAATTGCAAAGATGTCGAATGGAGGCCGTGGAACGCTCCAAGGAGAGAAAGCTCCTGGAGAAGCTCAAGGAAACACAAGCCAAGAAGCATCATGAAGAAGAAAATGCCCGAGAAGAGAAGGAAAACGATGAAATGGCAACGATTCGGTATGAACCTAAAGATATCTAAGGTTCTCCTCAGTCTTGTTTTCCTGGCGCTGTTGAAGCTTGCCGTATTCGGTATGCTGAGTGTCGATTCCCTGACACTCCATGTCGTTCAGGCCATTATGCCGGACGCCATTCCCGGTGTTGCCGTGGCTGCCGAAGAAAAAGAAGAGCCGCCGACTCCCATAGCTGACAAGGCCGATTCCGAGGCAAACCGGGCTTCTGAGGCCGAAAAGGAAGCAGACGAAGCCGCTGCTCCCCGTACCGAAAAAGATCTCCCTGAAGAGTGGAAAGCCCTCAAACGCAAGGAAGAGGAACTGGCCATCAAGGAGCGTACCCTGGCCGAGATGGAAGCTACCATCCGGGCCGAGGCCGTCAAGGTTGAGAAGCTTCATGCCGAGATCAAGCAAATGCTCAAGGAAGCCAAGGGCGTCAAGGATAAGCGCGTCAAGCAGTTGGTCGACATGATCTCAAACACCAAGGCCAAAAAGGCCGCCGAAATCCTCCAGTCCATGGAGACCGACCTGGCCGTCAAGGTTTTGTCAGGCATGCGTGGACGTCAGGCCGGTGAGATACTTTCCTTCGTGGACTCCAAAAAAGCTGCTGAATTGTCAGAAAAACTGACACAGCTTCAAATCCCCTTCATGGATGGTCAGAACTAGGCAGTTTTCAAACCGATTATAATGACTTTAAAAAGCTCAAGCCCTCGCGTATAGAAAACGCGGGCTTGAGCTTTTCTTATGTCCTTTGATAAATTGTATGAATCCTAGAGAGATTGCCCGAAATGATCCGTATCAAACTCATCCTTGCCTATGATGGCACCGACTTCTGCGGCTGGCAGTACCAGCCTCGGGACAGGACCGTGCAGGGCGAGTTGGAGAAGGCCATCGGGGTTATCCTCGGTGAAGCTCCCCGCGTCCATGGCTCTGGCCGAACCGATGCTGGTGTGCACGCCCTCGGACAGGTCGTTCATTTTGATTGCGCCGATGACCGGTGTGACATCAAGTGGCAGCGGGCCCTGAATGCGCTGCTTCCCGGCGATGTTCGGGTGGTGGACTTCACCATTGTCCCGAATGATTTCCATGTCAGGTATTTAGCTCAATCCAAGACCTACGAATACGCCCTTTGGCATAACTACGACTTCTGTCTGCCCCAGCGGCATCGTTTTGTATGGAACTGCGGGCCGGTTGATTTCGCTCTTATGGAAGAGGCGGCTGCCGTGCTCATGGGCGAACACGATTTTGCGGCTTTCCAGAACGTGGGTACGGATATCAAGAACACGGTTCGGACCATTACCGATATTTCGCGGCATCCCGGCGCTACCGAGTTCGAGACAGCCTGGCGATTCTCCGCCACCGGCTTCCTCAAGCAGATGGTTCGCAACCTCATGGGCTGTCTGGTGGCATGCGGCAAGGGTAAAATGTCGCCTGAACAAGTACGTGACATCCTCGTTTCAGGAGATCGTACCCTGGCTCCTGAGACGGCTCCGGCCACCGGGCTGACGCTGATGAATGTCGAATACCCGCAGTTTTAATCTGATCTACAAGACTGGCACCGGTACTTTTCTCACAGCCTGCTATGTGATGACGATGTCTCGTTTGCGAGCGTCCCAGTACAGGGTGGAGGATTCGGTCTGCTTGGTGAACTGGCGCATTTTTGCCCCGAATTTTATGGCTGCTCCGGGGTGGATGAGTTTCACGGCCTTGATGTTGATGCCAGCCAGCTCTTCCTGATGTGCCAGGGCCAACTGGTTGAGCTTCTCGCTGATGGTCTTGCGTCGCTTGACCAGCGTGATGCGGTGCTTGAGAACTTCTGCCACGGCAGCCCGTTTGTCCGGCGGAGTGCGTTGCAGGATGATCTCCGGACCTTCTGATCCCAGAGCTTCATCTATCTTCTGAATGGCCTGCTTGACCTTTGCCCGCTCCAGGCGAAGCTCCTCGTCTTCTTCATGCTCAATACGAACGGCCATGATGGTGGCGACACCGAGCTCCGAGCCTATTTCGTTAACTTCAGCACCTTTGGAGGTGATGATTTCGCCGCCCAGAACGATGCCCTTGCCCTTGGTACCGTAGAATCGACCGTCGGCATTTATCTGGGAGTTGGTGATGTCGTTTGCAACGTGTACGTCGCCGCCCGCCTCGATGATGGCGTTGGTGGTGTAGCTGGCGATGACATCGCCCTCGGCCGTGACTTTGCCGCCATCGGGCATGAGAATGCCGCCGGAGACTTCGATGTTGCCCCCTGCATAGACCGTGGCACTTTCCACGGACCCTTCCACGATGACGTGTTTGGGTGCAGATACGGAAAATCCGGCCTGGATCGAGCCCTGGATTCTCACCGAACCATGTTCGAGGGTAAGATTGCCGGAGTTGAGGTCTACATTGCCGCGGACAAGTAGGCAGTCGGTGACCGAAAGCATACCCTTGTCCATGACCATGATGCCTTTGGCTTTGGATTCGTACGTGACCTTGTCGTCCAGGACCACGACGTTTTCACCCAGGTGGATATGCAATTCCTGGCCGCCACTGGCCGGGATGGTCTTGCCGTAGATGTCGATTCCACCCTCACCGGCAGTGGGCGCGTGCAGTCTGCCGATGACCTGGCCGGGTTCGACCATGGGGTAGGCCCCTCGGTCGCGGAAATTCAGTCGGCCAGTATCATCTTCGATGCCGGCCTGCTCGCGGGTAGAGACCAGATATTCAAGCCAGCCATCGCGCCCCGGAATGGGGTGCTTGCCTTCCACGATAACCTGATCCATCAGCGGCATATTTAGCTGTTTGGCTTGTTTCAGCTTGGCGTCCAGTCCGTCGAGGTCCGGGTCGATGATCACGCCCATGTCGCGCATTTCCTTGTCGATGCGAGCCGGAGTGATTTCCTGGCCTCGGAAATCCCTGTGGTGAAGGGTGCCGGTAATGGTTATCTCGTCTTCGGAAATGTGCGGGATGGGCTTCACGGAAATGACGTTGTCCTTGAAAATAGCCATTCCCCAGATCTGGGAAACATAGGACTCGGTCAATGGATCGAAGTCCACGTTCTCGCCCTGTTCGATCTGTATGTCTTCGGGGGTGAAATATTCTTTGGGCTTGGAGATGCGTCCGTCGATGGTCTCGCCATCTTGGGCTTCGAGCGGTGGGTGCTTTCGAGCGAACCTGTCGCCGGGGAAGACTGGGTAGTCGAGATTACCAAGGCCCACGATGGATGCATTCTGCGGTTCCTGGACCTCGCTTCCGCGTACCAGGACGATGCGTCGGAAGTCAGCGTCGCGCTGGATGGCGTCGATGACCTGATGGGCCGCTTCTTCATCTACTGGCAGGCGCACTCCGGCTCCGGCCACCTGTTGCTTGATGAGTGCAACTGATGGGCCTTCTCCCCCATTGGGGGGGAAGTAGCGGCTGACGCCAAGCTTCATGCCGTCTTCGGACATGGCAAAGCGAAATCTGGCGTCACCTTTGTTGTCTGTAGAGTTGTCATCCGCCATAAGAATCTCAGTAGAAAACGTTACTCATGAAAAAAACAATAGGGACTCATGCGACCGGTTACATGCAGGTAATATGTACGATCCTGATTGGAATGTAGTCACAAGGCCACAATCCATTTCCTGCTTTCCGATAATAATCTATATCATAGGGCTTTCACCTATGGCAAACCCTTGATAATCTTTCAATTGCTGAACGTTATTCGGCTTTGGAAAGAGATAGGCGCCAGTAAAGCTCTTCCAGCAGGGTTACCAGGTCTGCGTGGATGCCGCCTGGCTCGGGTGGCATGCCGAAGAGGGCGCGCCGCTGCTCGCGAAGGCCTTCGGTGGATACGGCGTCGGGTGATGAGTGGAATACCGTCATGGATAGTCTCTCCGCCAGCAGATACCCGCTCAAACCATTGGTCAGCAGTTCCATGAGCACCTTGAACTTGTCACTGTGCTGACCCCAGAAATTCAGAGTTGCATCGTCCGGTTCACTCGCCAGGGATTCGCAAATGAGCGAGTAGAGGGAGTTGATGCCAGCACCCGGGATGCCGCGCCGCCAGCCGAGCAGCCACGGATTGCGCCAGAACAGCAGGAAGTGGTCGGTGCCGGTACCGATGATTTTTTCCATGGCAGCCTTGGCCTCCATGAGCTCCGGGTTTTCCCACACAACCGGTCTCGAGGCCACGTCCCAGGCTGGAACCGGGCCGCCGTCGATGGGGGTGCCGAGAGCCTCCCCCAGAATATGGGTCAGCCAGTGGTTGGCCTGGGGCGACGCCGGGGTCTCAAGGTGGGCGTAACTCAGGATGACCCGGCCCGCGCCGAAATCATTGGCTGCCACGCAGGGCAGGCCTTCCATGAAATCAGGGCGTAGGTGGATGCCATACAGGTTCTCCCAGTCGGTCATGGTCCCTTTGGGGAGCGTGGAAAGATTGAGGTCGGCCACCCAGAAATCCGGGCCGGGCTTTCCGTAACGGGCCAGCACGGTGACGGAGTCGTCGTTTGCGTCGAAACGCCCGGGCCACCAGACCGGCAGCAGCGAGTTGTCGCCCATGTCGTTCGGGACCAGTGCGTCGTCACTGTTCAGGCTGGCCTCGACATGGCCGGAAAGAAAATGGTGCAGCCTGTTTTTATACCCCTTGCGGGTCCACGGAGAGAGCCCCAGCCCGTAGTGGCCGGAGAGTGCCAATCCTGCGCCGCCGCAAAAGCCGAGGTAGGTGCCGCCGCCGTGGACGAATTCGCAGATCGCGTCCATGCCTTTCACGCCCAGACGGTCTGCTTTGCCCTTGGCCCTGCCGCCGGGAACAATCAGCAGTTTGGGAGGTTCGTCGGATGAACCGGAAGACTTGCCAGACAGTACGCCATCGGCTATCTCAGAGCCGCGCACGAGACGGTGCGGAATTCCCCACGCAGAAAGTGCGCGGGTGATCAGAAGTCCCCAGAAATGTGACTCGTCCCAATATATATGTATGCTTGACATCTACGGCCCTCTTGACAAAAGTAGTCCGACGCTAACAAGCGGCGCAGCCCAAGGCAAGCGCAACCATACGAAATTTCAGACTGTCGGTGTTAAAAATCGGCACTTTTAGATCGAAAATAAGGATTCATAAATGGCCCGTAAAGAACTAGCCAAGGCATACGAACCTTGGGACGTTGAAGAGAAGTGGGAAAACCACTGGGAAGAGAACAAGACTTTCACCCCTGACCCCGACGGTCCGGGCGAGTCCTATTCCATCGTCATCCCGCCGCCGAACGTCACTGGTGTCCTGCACATGGGACACGCGCTGAACCTGACGCTTCAGGATATCTTGTGTCGCTTCAATCGCCAGCAGGGCAAGAACGTCCTGTGGGTTCCCGGCACCGACCACGCGGGCATCGCCACGCAGAACGTCGTCGAACGCCAGCTCAAGGAAGAGGGCCTATCTCGTCACGATCTCGGTCGCGAGAAGTTCATCGACCGCGTCTGGGACTGGAAGAAGGAAAAGGGCGACCACATCCTGAGTCAGATTCGCCGCATGGGTGCATCCGTTGACTGGACTCGTGAATGTTTCACCTTCGACGACCAGCGCGCCAAGGCCGTGCGCGAGGTTTTCGTCAAGCTCTTCGACGAGGGGCTGATCTACAAGGGCGACTACATCATCAACTGGTGCAACCGCTGCCACACCGCCCTGGCCGACGACGAAGTAGAACATGAACCGAAACCCGGTCATCTCTACCATATCAAATATCCCCTGGCTGACGGCTCCGGTCACCTGATCGTCGCCACCACCCGTCCGGAGACCATGCTTGGCGATACAGCCATTGCCGTGAACCCCGAAGACGACCGTTTCAATCACCTGATTGGCAAAGAGGCAGTGCTGCCGCTGGTCGGTCGCAAGCTGCCCATCATCGGCGACAACTACGTTGACGTCGAGTTCGGTACCGGTTGCCTGAAGGTTACCCCGGCCCACGACATGAATGACTGGGAGCTGGGTCGCAAGCACGATCTGGAAGTGCTCTCCATTCTCGACGAGGACGGCAACGTCAACGAGAACGCCCCCGAGAAATATCAGGGCTTGCACAAGGAAGAAGCGCGCACCGTTATTTGTGGCGAACTCAAGAATGAAGGGTTGCTCGTAGACGTCGCCGACCACGATCACTCTGTCGGTGCATGTTACCGCTGCAAATCCGTCATCGAGCCGCACGTCTCCACCCAGTGGTTCGTGTCCATGAAGCCGCTGGCTGAAAAGGCCCGTGCCGCTGTCCCGGCTGAGACGCAGATTTTTCCTGAGCACTGGACCAAAACCTACTACGACTGGCTGGACAACATCCGCGACTGGTGCATCTCGCGTCAGATCTGGTGGGGACACCGTATCCCGGCCTGGACCTGCGAGAAATGCGGCGAGCTGACCGTCACCATCGAGGACCCCAGCGCATGTTCCGCCTGCGGCTGCAAAAATATCGTCCGGGACGAAGACGTTCTGGACACCTGGTTCTCGTCCGCACTCTGGCCGTTCTCTACTCTCGGCTGGCCCGATGATACCAAGGAACTCGCAAAATACTACCCGACATCATGTCTGGTCACCGGCTTTGATATTCTCTTTTTCTGGGTCGCCCGCATGATGATGATGGGTATCCAGTTCAAGGATCAGGTGCCGTTCGAGCATGTTTACATCCACGCCCTTGTTCGCGACGAGAAGGGCAAGAAGATGTCGAAATCCACGGGCAATGTCATTGACCCGCTGGATATCATAGGCAAGTACGGTGCCGACGCCCTGCGCTTCACCCTGACGAGCTTCGCCGCCATGGGCCGCGACATCAAGCTCTCGGAGCAGCGCATCGAGGGTTACAAGCATTTCATGAACAAGATCTGGAACGCCACTCGTTTCGCCATGATGAATCTGCCGGACGAGATTCCCGCAGTGGAACTCTCTGAGGCCGAGGGCCTTGCCAATAAATGGATTCTGCATCGTCTTGAAGAGGTCAAGAAATCCATTGCCGAGGCAACCACCGAATACAAATTCAACGAGGTTGCCCAGACCTTGTACAAGTTCATCTGGAGTGAGTTCTGTGATTGGTATCTGGAGATGATCAAACCCACGCTGTACGGCGAGGACGAAGTCGCCAAGGCTGCCACGCAGAAAGTGCTCTGGACCGTGTTGTCCGAGATCATGCTTCTGCTGCACCCGGTCACCCCGTTCATCACCCAGGAAATCTGGTCCGTGCTGCCGCGTCCTGCTGGCGACGACCGCTCCGACGATCTCGCCACCCTGATGTTCCCGGATGTGCGCGATGAGTGCCTGAATCCGGAAGCGGTCAAGGAGATGGAGCTCTTCATGGGCGTCGTATCCGGAACCCGTAATATCCGTACGGAACTGCTCATCGCTCCGGCCCAGAAGCTCGACCTGCTCATCAAAACCGTATCTGATGACGACAAGGCTGTTCTTGAGGCCAACGTCAATTTGATCAAGTCCCTGGCCCGTTTCGAGAACGTGACCATCGGTCCTGACGTCGAGGCCCCCAAGGCATCCGGCGCAGCGGTTGTGCAGGGCAATGAAATATCCGTCCCGCTGGAAGGCGTGGTCGATTTTGACTCCGAGCTTGCCCGTCTGGACAAGAACCTGACCAAGATCGAAAAATCCATGATCGGCGTGACCAAGAAGCTCGGCAACCCCGGCTTCGTGAACAACGCACCGCCCGCAGTCCTCGAAAAGGAAAAGGGCAAGCTGGCCGAGATGGAAGAAGAGAAAACGAAACTCAGCGAACTCAAAGCACGTCTTGAAAGCGTGATGGGCTAGCCCCGAATATTGGAGTAAACAATGGCAAACGTATTTTTAGTTGGAGCTGGTCCGGGCGATCCGGGAATGTTGACTCTCCGTGCCAAGGAGATCATCGAGACCTGTGACATCATGATCTATGACTATCTCGCCAATGTGGATTTCCTGAAATGGTGCAAGCCGGATTGTGAAATTCTGTATGTCGGCAAGAAGGGTGGCGATCATACGCTGCCCCAGGACAAGATCAATGAACTGATCGTCGAGAAGGCCCGCAGCGGCAAGACCATCTGTCGCCTCAAGGGCGGAGACCCGTATGTCTTCGGACGCGGCGGAGAAGAGGGCGAAGAGCTGGTCGATGCCGGTATCGACTTCGAGGTCGTGCCGGGCATCACTGCCGGTGTAGCGGCTCCTGCTTATGCCGGTATCCCGGTCACGCACCGCGATTTCACTACCTCCGTCTGTTTCATCACCGGTCACGAAGACCCGACCAAGGGCGAGTCCGGTAACAACTGGGAAGTCTACGGTCAGTCGAACTCCACGCTGGTTTTCTACATGGGCGTGGGCAACCTCCCCATGATCTCCGAGAACCTGATGAAGAACGGTCGCGCTGCCGATACTCCGGTGGCTCTGGTTCGCTGGGGCACTCGCTGCAACCAGACATCTTTCGTGTCCACGCTGGAAAACGTGGCTGCCGAGGCCAAGGAACGCGAATGGAAGGCTCCTTCCATCATCATCGTCGGCGGCGTCTGCTCCCTGCACGACAAGCTGGCATGGTTCGAGAAGAAACCCATGCTCGGCAAGGGTGTGGTTGTTACCCGCGCCCGCGAACAGGCCAGCGGCCTTGTTGATATCCTGCGCGGACACGGCGCTTGCATTCACGAGTTCCCGACTATTTCCGTGGAGCACCTGAACGATTACAACGAAGTCGAGACGGCCATCCTGCAACTCGCCCGCTATCAGTGGGTGGTGTTCACGTCCGTCAACGGCGTGAAGTTCTTCTGGGAACAGTTGAACCAGATCGGTCTTGATTCCCGTATCCTCGGCGGCATGCAGGTGGCGGCCATCGGCCCGGCTACCGCAGACGAGCTGAAAGGACGCGGCATCATCCCCGATTTCGTACCCGAGAAATACGTGGCCGAACACGTCGTCGAAGGGCTGCTCAAGCTCGGCATCCAGGGCCAGGATGTACTCATCCCGCGCGCCAAGGTTGCCCGCGAAGTCCTGCCCGAAGAACTCAAGAAGGCCGGCTGCAACGTCACCGTCCTGCCGGTCTACGAGACCAAGCTGGTCCAGGCCAGTGGCGACGAAATCGTGGCCAGCCTCGATAACGGCGACATCCAGTACGTGACCTTCACGTCTTCATCTACCGTCGAGAACTTCTTCGAGCTGGTTTCCCCGGATACCTTCAAGAAGTACCCGGACGTGAAGATTGCCTCCATTGGTCCGGTCACCACCAAGACTTTGTCGGGCTTCGGCTTCACCCCGGACATCGAGCCTTCGGAATACACCATTCCGGGTCTGGTCTCGGAGCTGGTGAAAGACGTAGATTAAACGTCACTCAATAGAATATGAAAAAGGGCTTCAACCATACCGGTTGAAGCCCTTTTCTAATTATCTGATGCTGTCTGTTACGCTGCAACCGGGCGGAGTCTTCCACGCAGGATGGATACGAGCATGTAGACCACTGGAGTGTCGCAGGCGGCTATAAGAAGTTTTATCAGCCATTGCCCGATGATGATGTCGCCCAGGGGAAGGATGCCCCAGAAGGCTATGGTCACGAAGATGGATGAATCGATGAGTTGGGAAACCATGGTGGACAGGTTGTTTCTCAGCCAGAGAAAACGGCCGTCCATGCGGTTTTTGAGAATGTGAAACAGCCAAATGTCATGCTTCTGGCTCACGATGTAGGCCACAAGAGATGCGGCTGCGATCCGCGGGGTGCTGCCGATGACCTTGGCGAACGCTTCCTGGTCCTGCCAGAAAACTGCGCCCGGCCAGGATACGGCGAGCCATGCCAGTCCGGTGATGAATATGAGTGTAATGAAGCCGCAGGTCACCGCTTCGTTTGCCTGTTCTTTCCCCCAGACTTCGCTGATGACGTCGGAGACGGCGAAGGTCAGGGAGTAGGCCAGTACGCCAGCGGGTGCTGCCAGGCCGAAAATGGTGATGATCTTGCTGGAAATGACGGCAGCCACAACCAGCCCTCCGATAAACAGGCTCACCAGTAAGGTGAACGCCTTGCGCTCGTAGTTGTCCATGGTTTCTCCTTTTGGATTGAACTATCCAAGAGTTGCGATACGAATCTGTCGCTTGGGGGAAAAACTGTCCCCGGCGACGCCTTTGTTTGCAGGGGACTTGCCATTGGAGACGAGAAAAGTCAAAATGTATGGTGCTGGCCAATTCGGCCGAAGGAGAAAAAATGTCAAAGAGCCAAGATAAGATCAAAGACCTGAAGACGCTGGGCGAGGGCGGCAAGACCAAATATCAGATGGATTCGCCCCATGCCGGAATACTTGAGGCATTTCCCAACAACTATCCGGGCCGCCCTTACGTGGTGTCCATTTCGTTTCCCGAATACACTTCGCTGTGCCCTATGACCGGGCAGCCCGATTTCGGGACTATCGTCATGGAATATATCCCGGACGAGAAGATTGTGGAGTCCAAGAGCTTCAAGCTCTACATGTTTGCCTACCGCAACCATAAATCGTTCATGGAGACGTTGACCAACAATATGCTCGATGACTTCGTTGAAACGCTCAATCCACTCTGGTGTCGCGTAAAAGGAATTTTTGCTGCGCGCGGAGCCACAGATCTGCATGTGTTCGCGGAACACTTCAAGGAAGACTCACCGCAGTTTGCCAGGGTGAAGGAAGTCGTCTCCGAGTGGAAACGCGAGGCAGGCAGGCATGGAGCCTGATTGCAGGATGTCATTATGATAAAAGGGCTTCAACCATATGGTTGAAGCCCTTTGTTTTAGTGTTTGAGTCGGTCTATTTGCCGTCCAGAATCATCTTCTTCTGCTTTTCGTATTCTTTGTCATCAATGATGCCTTTTTTGTGGGCGGCATCCAAGTCTTGCAACTGCTGACCCTTGGTAGTTGTGTTCACCTGAGTAGTCTGGTCGCCGGTCTTTTTGCTGCTGCAACCAACCATGGGGCCGACTGTGAGCATGAGCATGGCAATTGCCGAAATGATGTAACCGAGCACTTTCATTTTTTTCATCTGTAATCCTCCTGAGATTATTTACTACATACTAAACGCCTTTTGATGCTATACGTCAAGGAGAGTTCTATAGAAAAGCGATGTTTGCGAACAGTGATGACGAGGAGGGAGAGAGGGTGCCCATCAAGTACACATTGGAAGAAAAAGGCGATTTCATTCAAGTGACGGCTGACGATACCACGGAAGATGTCCAGGCACTGCTTGACTATATCGATGCCGTTATTGCCAAATCGGAAGAGCTAGGCATTGGTCGCATTTTGATGGATCATCGCAAGCTTATATTCAGCGAGGATATTGCGTTGACTTATGATTTGGCTCTTCAGTGTGTCGACAGGTTCTCTGTGGATCGGCCTCTCAAGGTTTCCCTTGTCGCCCGGCCGGAACGCATGGAAGCCGCTCGTATCTACGAAAGTATAGGCATTAATCGCGGGGTTGAACTCAAGGCCTTTGATAGGCTTAAAATGGCCGCAACATGGCTTAAAACTTGAGTTACAGCCTGTATTTCTTGAGTGTCCAAGGCAACTGCGTTAGCATGGGGTATTAAGCAAAGTGAGCGAAGATGCCGATTGATTACGATACTGTCCTCAAGGGAGATGTCCTTTGGGTTACTGCCCTTGGCGAAACAATGTCAGTTGATGTCCTGGTTGAATATGTACGGGCAATGACTCAAGATGCACTGGACATGGGTGTCAAAAAGGTTCTTGTCGATAACAGGCGTATAATTGGTGCCATGGATGTTTTGCAGAGCCATGATTTTGCTGTCGACGTTGAAGAACAGATTGAGTTGGCGAAAACCATCCGGTGGGCGGTAGTCACGAGTCCCGAACGCATGAAGGCCCTGAGGTTCTTCGAGACGGTAGCCCGAAATCGTGGACTTTCGATCCTGGCCTTTGATACCATCGAAGAAGCCGAAGATTGGCTGGCCGTCTGATCCACACCTTCCCCTTATAAATTTCGTGTAAAAACAATCCTTGAAAAAAACGGCGGATTGCGCCAATCATTCTGACGGGCCGACGGTGAATTCGCGTCGCCCTATCTAGAACCTGTTCGGCCCTTGTTTTCATGGGGCCACAAGGAGAATATATGTTGTTGCCCATGCCCATGCCCATAGCAGTACTTGTTTCCGGAAGCGGGTCCAATCTGCAATCCATCATCGATCGCATTGAAGAAGGCACACTCGACGCCGAGATCAAGCTTGTCGTTTCCAACAAGGCCGGAGCCTACGGGATAGAGCGCGCCAAGAAGCACGGTATCCCCTACAAAGTACTCCTGCACACCGATTTCAAATCCCGCGAGGCATTTGACGAGGCCATGGTTGAGGCCATCCATGGTGCCGGCGTGGACGAATCCGGGGCCGTCATCATGGCCGGGTTCATGCGCATGGTTACCCCGGTTTTTCTTGGGGCGTTCGAGAACCGGGTCATCAACATCCATCCCGCCTTGCTACCCAGTTTTGCCGGTGTGCACGGCCAGGGCGATGCCGCCGATTACGGCGTCAAGATTTCCGGTTGCACCGTTCATTTCGTGGATGAGCAGATGGATCATGGTCCGGTCATTGCTCAGGCCGCAGTCCCCTGTCAGGCGGGCGAAGACGGCGACGTCCTCGGCCCCCGCATCCTCAAGATGGAGCACCGCATATTCCCCCAGGCCATTCAATGGCTGGCTGAGGACCGTCTGGTCATCGAAGGCCGCCACGTCAGGCTCAGGGTGTCCGGCAAGAAATCCGCGGGTCAACCCAGGGCCGATGTCGAGCCCAACACCTATGCGCTGGTCTGGCCTCCGCTGGAAGAAGGATTCTAGACACCCATGACTCCCTCCATAGATAATACCCGTTTCGTCGCCATAGATTTCGAGACCGCTGATTCCAAGCGCGATTCCGCCTGCGCCCTAGGTATAGTGGTTGTGGACAAGGGCGAGATTGTGGCCCGTGAGTATCGGCTGATTCGTCCGCCGCGCCGGAAGTTCAACCCGTTTTGCGTACGTGTTCACGGTATCTATTGGGAAGACGTGGTCAACGAACCTCTTTTCGGCGAACTCTGGCCGGAACTGGAACCGCTGTTCAAGGACGCGGATTTCATCGTCGCCCATAACTCGGCTTTTGATAAATCCGTGCTCAACGCCTGTTGTCGTGAATCAGGCTGTGAGGCTCCGGAACAGCCGTACCTGTGCACTGTCCAGCTTTCCCGCAAAACATGGGAGCTGACTTCCAACAAGCT
>Ga0070729_10000971_pt1 | contig 49599 bp, 37 predicted proteins | sample tdDd472_FD_66725 | JGI IMG/M metagenome (GOLD analysis project Ga0070729, IMG submission 66725) | Marine sediment microbial communities from the Atlantic coast under amendment with organic carbon and nitrate - tdDd47.2 | ecosystem: Environmental > Aquatic > Marine > Coastal > Sediment | place... | reverse complement strand
TGATCCCATTGGAGATACAACATCACATCCAGCTGTAATTCCCACCAAGCCAGCCAAAGCACCATTTAATGCCATTGAACCGTCAGGTTTTCCCACAACAAACCAGGCAGTAAACATTGCACCGATTGCTCCAGCCGCCGCTGACATATTTGTTGTAACAGCTATACGTCCGATATTTCCATCACCAAAAGTTGTTGAGCCTGGATTGAAACCGAACCAACCAAACCAAAGGATGAATACACCAAGAGCACCTAGGGCAATATTATGACCTGGAATCGCTTTCGCTTTTCCATCAGGACCATATTTACCAATTCTTGGCCCAAGAATCATTGCACCAGCAAGCGCTAACCAGCCACCAATACTATGCACAACAGTTGAACCAGCAAAGTCTAAAAATCCGAGACCTTCCAACCAGCCTCCACCATCAAGTAATCCGCCCCATGCCCAACTTCCAAAAATTGGATAGATAAAAGCACAGATGAAAACACTATAAATTAAGTATCCTGTAAACTTTGTTCTTTCTGCCATAGCACCTGAAACAATTGTTGCAGCAGTTCCAGCAAACACTGTTTGAAAAATCAAAAAAGTCCAATTCCAATCTCCATCAGACAATGTCTTACCGGAAATTGCAAAATTTGTTGTTCCAAAAAATCCATTGGATACGCCGAACATCAGTCCAAAACCAACCAGGTAAAAGACAACTGTTCCAATAGAGAAATCCATTAAATTTTTCATCATTATGTTAATAGTATTTTTCGCTCTTGTAAAACCACTTTCTACAAGGGCAAATCCCGCCTGCATAAAGAAAACAAGAAAAGCCGCCACTGCAGTCCAGACAATATTGATATTATCTTGCAATCCTGCAATTGCGTCTGCTGTTTCATCAGCAAAGATTGGTGAGATAAATAAAAAGCTTATAAGTAATATTTTAGTAATTTTTTTAATCATAATTTCCTCCGATTATCCAATGGCGTCGTGTCCGGTTTCACCGGTTCTGATTCTTATACATTCTTCTATAGGCAATACAAAAATTTTCCCATCACCGATTTGTCCGGTTTTAGCACCTTCAATAATGCCATCAATGGTTGCCTGGACAAAAGTTTCATTTACTGCAATCTCGATTCTCACCTTTTTCAGTAAGTTCACTTCGATATCAGCACCACGATAAGTTTCATGGTAACCTTTCTGCTGTCCACATCCCATTGCATTGGTTGCAGAAATCTTAAAAATTTCCCTCGCATATAGAGCCTGTTTCACTTCCGGTAATTTTTCCGGCTGAATATAAGCAATTACTAATTTCATAGGTCCTCCTGGTATAAATTAACAACTAATTTTCGCATTTCTTATATTCAAGAGGAGTGCCATTCAAAAATAATACTCACAAATAATTGTTTTATATAGCCTTACATTCATATATTCACATAACAATTACCTACAATTTTGAAATGTAGAATTCTTGCTATACATTTTTGTAAGAAATAAAAGTATTGAAAATTCAATAAAAATTAGACATTCATAAGTTAAAATCTATCCTGTAGGCGAAAATATCAAAATTCATATTAGAGTTACCCGAGAATAAAATATAATTTACTTCATAAATGTATTTCGATTTTTACAAATTACAAATTTGTAATACTAGCCATAAAAAAAGCACCCTAAATAAGGATGCTTCAAGTATCAATATTGTTTATTTATTTCTATGGAATAATAACTTCTTTTACAAATTCTTTATTATTGATTAAATCAACATTATCTATGTCTACTTTCTTACTATTTCTATAGTCATCTACTTTAATCGAATAGATACCTGGCAATACATTGAATGTGGCTTTATTCTGATAAGAAGTATCGGCATATTTAACTTCATTTCCAGATTCATCATATAAATAAACATCCACCAAAATATATTCACCACTTTGATTTTTGACTTTGATCTCAATCGACCTTTCAGCGAAAATTGCTTCTCTTTTTTCGATATCATCTTCTTTGATTTCAACATTTGAGTACTTTATCTCATCACCTGTATTTTGATTAGTAACTTTCACAATATATATTCCAGGTTCCATAGATACTTTAGCAATATTTGATAAAGAATTATCGCCAGATACAATGGAACGTCCGTTTTGGTCAGTCACTATATAATCAATAGTTATATTGTTACCATCATCATCTCTTGCTCTGATTTCAAGATTATGAGATATAGCCTTCTTTGATATTTTCTGAAAAGCAGTACTGAGTTCTTTGGCATTGCCAGCACCAATTACTTCACCACCAAATGGTTGAGCCATACAATCCAAAGTCGCCAACTGATTATCATCCATTCCAAATCCCACAACATGAAGTTGTGTCACAATACCAGCGTCTTTTAGTTTTTGTGAAGCAGCACAAATGTCGCCATTACAACTTTCTAATCCATCGGTAATGAGAACAATGATTTTTTCCCCATGTAAATCTTTGCTAAAATCATCAATAGACTTTTCCAATGAAAAGGCAATTGGTGTCTTGCCAAGAGGTTTTATCGAGTTTATCTTCAATTTGATGTCAGAAACATTACCTGAAGCCATTGGAACTTCTAGCACCGAATTATCACAGTTCTTGTTCAAATGACCATAAATCCGCAAAGATAATTGAATGTCCTTTTGACCTTCAAAATCTTTCAGCAAATCATCCATTGCATTTCTGGCAATCTCTATCTTGCTAACACCTTCAATTTGTCCCCACATACTTCCTGATGCATCGAATATCAAGTCAATTTGAGTTGTAGATTGAGAAATGAGAGTGGTACTGATAATAATAAGAAATGTTAAAATTCTTTTAAACATAATAACTCCTCCAGTTTGATGATAACCACCTGTTTTTGTTTGAATAACAAAGATGAAGTTAATTTATTAAAGAAAAAGAGAAATCCAAATCATCCTACAAATAATTTTAAACTAAAAAAAGGCCACTTGAATCAAGCAGCCTTTTTAATGAATTATTTTTTAGAGATGTATTATTTTATCAATACCATCTTTGTTGTCTGAGAATAACCTTGCGAAGTAATCATTTTACAAAAATAAACTCCGGCACTGACAGAATTGTTATTCATGTCTGTAGCATTCCAGTCAAAATTATAGTTTCCGGCCTGAAATTCACTATTTGCCAAAGTTTTCACATGATTTCCATTAATATCAAAAATCATGATAGAAACATCAGATTTTTCACCAATGGAAAAGTTGATATTGGTTGTAGGATTGAAAGGATTTGGATAGCATTGATTTAGTTTAAATCCTTCTCCTACTTCCAGAGATTCTTCTACCAACACAGAAACAGGTCCATGCATCTCAGTTTTACCATTTAGTGCTACATCTTCAATTTTGTACCAATATTTTTTAATGGGAACCACATTAACATCAGTGAATGAGTAATCATTTTTTATTGTACTGTTGATAGCACCTTCTATCAATTCAATATTGATCTTTGTATAGTCAATTTTATTTTCGGAACGATAGACATTGAAGCCTGCATTGTTGATTTCGGATTCTGTTGTCCAACTCAATATTGTAGAACCATTATTTGTTTCTGCTGTGAATGATGATAGAGTAACTGGAAGAGATACATCAGTAACAAATGTTGCAACATAATTTATACCTTCTTTACTATCATATTTATCATTATCACTACCGGCATCATTATCTCTAACCCAAAACCAAACTTCAAGTCTATACATTGTTGATGGAATTAACTTTGTGACATCAATTAATTCCACAGAATTTAAATTTTGCCATTTGTCATCATTCCCAACTTGTTCTACCCAAGGTAATTCAATATAATCACCATCAATTTCATTATATAGTGCATCAGTCAATCTCCATCCAATATGCGCAATATCGCCACTTGTATCCCATGATCTACATTCACCACCTAATTTAAAACTCAATACATTTGAAAATGAATAACCATCGAAATTTACACCGGCCCAAGTAGTTGAGCAATTCATCCAAGTATTTGAGCCACCATTAACAGATATATATACTGCAGATTCACCAACCCACTCAAGAGCTCCAAATGCAACAGTTGTAAAAACTGTCAATAATAAAAACAGTAACACTTTCTTCATAAAACCTCCTCTATTTAATCAATACACATCGTTTTGTAATTGAATTTGAATTTGTCGTCATCTTGACAAAATAAATTCCCGATGAATGCTCAGTTGCATTCCATTTAACCGAATATTTCCCAACACTCTTTGCTTCATTAACTAATTGCTGAACTTTTTGACCTTTTAAGTCATAGATAGCAATATTTACGATATTATTCTCTGGTACTTCAAAATCTATAGTCAAAGTAGGATTGAAAGGATTAGGATATAATGACTTAATATCAAATTTTACCGGAACCTCATTATTCCTTTCGGGAATCGTCACAGAAATCTCTCTGCTGAAATTTGATTTTCCGCCAAACTCAATATCTTCTAACTTATAAAAATATGTTTGTCCTGAAACTATTTCAGTATCATTGTAAGAATAATTTACAGGTTCAGAAGAATTTCCAGCACCAAGAATTATACTTCTATTAATTTTTATAAAATCCTCTTCAGCAGAAGACTTTCGATATAGATTAAATCCGCGGTTGTTAATTTCGGACTCTGTTCTCCAGGTGATTGAGACACTATTTTTTTTGTAATCAGCCTTAAACTCTGACAATTCTACAGCAAGACTGGCATCATAAGAAATCTGATAATTTTGTCCATTATTGGTGTTGTAATTAATGGTCATTAAATCTGGAAAATTATCCAAATCATTATCATCTGCATAGGCCAATGTAGTTGTAAGTGCATAATAATCTATAAAATCATTGAATACTAAACCAGAAACTGATGCATAGTAGTCAGTTCCACTACCAGTTGCTTCCACAAAAATATCAGAATTATAATCTCCATCAGGAGCAATTCTTATATATATTTTTTCTTCAGCACAGATTGGATCATTTGTTCTAATATGCAATGTTAGTTCACCTTGATAATAGAAATCAGTTTCTACAGATACAATTTCCGCTGGATATTCACTTAAAGTCATAATACCTATAGGCAATGAATTATTTAGAAAACCACCTGGGTTTTGCATACAAATATGAATAAAATTAATCGGAGTAGATTTCCAAATTGCATTACCACCGCCAAAACCGAAATCAAACTTTTGATCATAGCCTGTTACCCAAAATCCATTACACCATTTATTGTCCCAATTGTCATAAACAATTGCAAATTCACTTTCAACACTCGATTGAATAGTCTTACCGAGATAGCTTGTGCCACCGCCAAGATTACTTTTGACAGTTGCGACATTATCACCATCCAAGTCCCAATCATTATGATTTCCTGGAACATAGACATTACCGCCAGAATATTTAAAAATCCTTGCTTCAGATGCAGGAAGGTTGTAATTGCCATACCAATCGGAATTGATTTGAACATTTTGATCACTCATTACTTCAGTCCAATTTCCTGAAACAGGAAATTCTATGCTAAAAGTATGATCATTGTCATCAAAATTGGCTGCAATTACCCATTTTTCATTGCCATTGTCCCGCCAGTAAACAATTGTCTTATCGGTGCTATTTTTGTCCTTTGTTTCCAGAACCCAATCAGTCAATGCATCGCTATTTTTTCGTAAGTCGATCAATTTTTGATAATTATCATATAGATCAGACCCAACAGTAGTGTTTAGATTGTCCCATTGTAATGGCTGAGGATCAGTACCATTCTTCGCTGCATTTTGCCCAAACTCCTGACCATGATACATCATTGGCAAGCCTGTACAGGTGAACATAATTACCGCACCCAGTTTGGATTTTTTTACAGCTTCTGCTTCTGTCATTCCCTGATAATTCATGCACTCGTACATAATTCTTGATTCATCATGAGATTCCGTATATTTCACAGGTCCCCAATGATTACTATGACCATCATGATAAATTGCTCCAGCCATATTATCCATATTTCCCCATTCATCAATTTGAGCCAAATTGCTTTTAAAAGTATGATGTGATGAAAAATCCCATTGTGAATCGAAATTAGAATTATTTATTCCCCAGACTTGATCTTCTTCAGCAATGATTAAAAGATCGGCATTGGCTTGTTTAGCTGCCCAGGAATAATGTTGATTACCATAATCAGCATTATCCCAAATCATATCATGAGGATGGTCAAATCGAAATCCATCTACATGATATTCATTCACCCACCAGGTTAGTGTTTCATCAATAAGATCACGGGTTTTATCTTTGGAATGATCTAGTGGATAGCCCCATTCAGAATCACCATTTTTATAATAGGGATCATTGGTAAAATCATGATTAGATCGCCATTCACTTGCTCCGTAATAACCTTCATCATGAAATAGTTGAAAAGTTGATGATGCACCATAGGTGTGATTGAATACAACATCTAATATCACTGCAATTCCATTTTCATGAAAAGCATTAATCAATGTTTTTAGTTCAGTTGGAGTTCCATAACAATTCGGAGGAGCCATATAAAATGCAGGATTATATCCCCAACTCATTTCTCCACCAAAAGCATGTAGTGGCAAAAACTCAACAGCATTCACACCAAGATCGTTGAAATATCCTGATTGAATTTTTGTGAGCATATCAGAATAATCACCTTCAAAATTGTCTTCTCCTGAAAAATCACCAACATGTGTTTCATAGATAATAAACTTTTCTTTCTCAGGTGGAGTAAAACCACCATCAGACCATGAAAAACCAGGAGTATTAATATAAAAAACGGTTCGTGCATGGGAATAAGTTCCAGATTCACTATTTGATCCTGGAGATGTCCATATTAATTCTTTACTATAAGGATCTGCCAAATATTTTGTCCAGCCAAAACCAGCATCATATACTTCATATTGGAAGGAATGTTTTCCTGATGACAACGATGAAGTATACCACCACCATCCATCACCATTTTCATTCATCATTGCTCCATGTGCAAAAGTGCTGTTCCAATCACCTTTCACAGATACATAGTCAACTCCTGGAGCATAGAGAGCAATAGTGACATTACTTCCACTAGTCGTAGCTCCATCATCCAAGCTTCCATTCGAAACTTGGGGTGGATTTTCTTCGATATCTACTCGTCTTCTAGCAAAGGATATTTCTCCGGTAGAGTTGTTGATTCCCTGGATTGTTATCCAATATTCTCCAAAACAAGTCAAATTATGTGTTTGGGAGGGAGACCAAACATAATTGAAACTATTTCCAGAAATTTCATCGAGTAATTCTTGTCCACCCCATATTTTAATATCATTAATATTTGTTAAAGCACCAGAAATTGTAACTGAAGATCCAGATGAGATATTTGCATCATTTGTAGGACTGGTGAAAGATACAAATGATTCATCGTGTGTAAATCCTATTTCATAAAGTCTGCCATCCCAAGTGTCATCGGAATAATGAAAAGTATATTTAATTTTGTCCACCACTTGTTGTCCTGAATTAAAAGCAGGAAAGGAAACTGAGTATTGATTTGGAACGCCAGTTTGGATCATGGCTGTTTCTACTGCTCTTTGGTCACTACTCACAATTGTTCCTGAAGGACGATAATTGATTAATGGTAGTTGATTGAATTCATAGGTTTCTACATACCAATAGATTGATCCAGGCTTTGAAACATTTGATAATGTAAGGACAAAAGGTTCATGTGGTTGTGGATTTGCCGGTATTAAACTTTGACTAAGAGAAATATTCCAGTTCAATCCGGAATTGCTGTCCCAACTATCTTGTGCAGCATTAGTAAATACAAAATTTACTGTTTGTGCAGCAAGTGGAATGGTATAAGTATAAGTGAAATAGTCACCACTTTCAATCATTGCTAAATCTTGTGTATTAACCCAATTGTTGTATCCAATATGAAGATAGACAGGATCTGTGATAATGCCTCTTACATCTCTGTTATAATAAATAGTAACATCACCACCTGCAACAGGATTTGCAGGTTCCCAATATACATCTGCTGCTATTAGAACAAACGGAATTATCAGTAAAAAAACCAGTGTGATTAATCTTTTCATTTTCCCCTCTTTTCGAGTTGTTAACTCAAACTTGAACTACTAATTCGAAAAGCAATATATTATTTTTTTTTGGAGCTGTCAAGAAAATAATTTTGCACATGGTTTTATGTTCTCAAAATATAATTTTAGAACGTTTATTTACTTTTCTTGTTGTAGTAAAAATATACAGATTACATATCCGCATTCCCATTTCATATTTTTCAAAAGAACTCTCTAATTATTTTTTTTCGTAGCTTATTTTATCAAATAAAATTATTGGAAATTAAGATGTACAAATTTATTTCTATATTATTATTAACAGGAACATTACTCATGGCACAAAATATTCAAATCCCAAATTACTTTGAAATTGATTCTGATCTCTCTCAACAACTGAAACATATTGTCACTGAACTGGAATTGGATCAAAATTTCGATGTTGCTGAAGATGGTTTTGAACAGATTTCATTAGCAGTAATTGACCTAAATTCCGACAAGCCTAGAATCGGCGGTGTCAATCCGGACAATTTCATATATCCTGCTTCTGTGTACAAAGTATATGTAGCTGCGGAAATATTGCATCAAGCATCCAAAGGTGAAGTTGATTTGTATTCAGATTACATTGTAAAAACACCAAATGATGTTGACCGTTTAAAAGAAATAACATCTGATCCCAGACCTTTATTGCATGATGGAGATACAGTGAATGTTAATTATTTATTGGATTTGATGATTACTCGAAGTGACAATTCCGCTGCTAATTGTCTTATCGATATTGCAGATCGGAAAAATATTAACAAAATGATAAAAGAAAATAATTGGCAAGGTAGTGAAGTTACCCGCAAATTTCTCAGCAGAAAATATGAAGATGAAGGCTACGTCAAAATCCGTGGAACAGAAACTTGTGCACTTCATGCAGCAGATTTTCTCTATAAAATAGAAACAAACCAACTGTTCAATCCCTGGGTAAGCATGCAAATGAAAGCACTTCTGGGAAGGCAATTGGATAAATCAAAACTTGCTGCAGGTTTACCAAAAGAAGCAATGATCTATCATAAAACAGGCTGGTATTCCTATTGGACCAATGATATAGCAATTATAGATGCTGGTGATTTGAAATATATTGTAACTAGTTTTATCCCTCTGGAATCAAAGATAGCAAATGGAAAACATGAATTGCTTTCCAAAAAAATCTATAACCTGATAAAAAAGAGAAATAATGTCAGATAAACTATTTGATCCAAAAAAATTATTAAAGCTCAATAATCCAAAAAGATTTGAAGAAGTCCCACCAAAAGTTATCTGGGATAAACTAAATCTAAAAAATCCTAAAGTACTAATTGATATTGGAGCCGGAACAGGATATTTCACAAAAGAATTCATGAAATTGATACAAACCGGAAAAATCTATGCCTGCGATATTTCCGATATCATGTTGGAATGGATGAAAGAAAATACTTGCAAAGACTTCCCGGATATTATCCCTACCAAATTGGCTACATCAACATTACCGTTTGATGATGAAGTTGCTGATCTTGTATATACAATAAATCTTCACCATGAAATCGATGATCATAATTCATTATTAAATGAAGCATTCCGTATCTTGAAATCTGGATGTAAAATATTCATTGTTGATTGGAAAAAAATCAAAACAGAGAATGGACCGCCATTAAATATTCGATTTAAAACAGAAGAAGTAAAAGAGCAATTGATTGAGGCTGGATTCAAAAACATCCAGATCTCAAATGATTTTACTAATTACTTTCTGGTTATTGCTGAAAAATAATTAACTTCGACAACTTAAAATTATTTTCCCATTCATAGAATATAAGTTTTATATTTATCTTATAAATTCTGGAGAATAATTGAAGTTTAGACCTACCATTTTACTATTGATTGCCTTGATTCCTGCAGTCTTTTACACTGTTTATGAATTTCTATCTCTATCAAAAACTGATCAATTAATGACAGAAATTTATGAAAAACAAATGGACAATGTACTATTTGATATCAATCAAAATGCCTGGGAACGAACATCCAATTGGGCGGATAATTTTGAAGGCTATCTCTCAAAAAATTCCAATTTAGAAAAAGACTCCTTAATAAAAATTTTACATTCAGAACCTGGAATTCAATGTGTTTTCATAACAGATTCTTTATTGGACCAAGTCAAACTATATATTTCCAATGATACAAGTAATATCATTGAACTGGCAACCGATGAAATTCAAGAGAAACTATTAGAAAAACAATCTGAAATTGACCGTATGTTCTATAGAAAAAATATTGGTTACGATAAACCTGTTTCATTTATGATTGAGAGTAAGGGGAACCAGGTTCTATCTCTTCTTTATATTTATGAAAATAATGATAAACAAATTGGTATTTTTGGAATCTGTATCAATTCCAAAAGGTTCATGGAAACTCTACCAATTGTTCTTGATGAAACTCCTCAGGAAGATATCGAAGTTGGAATCTTTGATGAAAAATCCGGAAAAACTATCGACAAAATTGGTGATATTACATTGAAAAATGCCGCTGCTATTAAAAAAGTATGGCTCTTTCCTAATTATTCGCTTGGTGTGAAGATGAAAGGCGTTGACCTCAATGAGCAAGTAAAAAATCGTTTTTTTAATCGCTTGAAATGGACAATTCTCCTCAATTCTTTATTAATCATTTCATTGGTTTTTATTTTTCGTAGTTTCCGAAGTGAAATGCGACTAACACGTATTAAATCGGATTTTGTATCTAATGTATCTCACGAGTTACGGACACCTTTGGCATTGATCAGGATGTATTCTGAAACACTTTCTATGAATAGAGTGCGGACTGAAGAAAAAAAACATGAATATTATAATGTAATCACCAAGGAATCAGAAAGATTATCTCACCTTGTAAACACAATCCTGGATTTTTCAAAAATGGAATCAGGTAATAAAAAATACAATTACGAGGTTATGGATTTAAATAAAATTATTCAGGATGTGATGGAGATGTATTCCTTTCACCTGACTCAGAAAAAATTTCAACATAGTATAAATATTTCCGACGATAAACTAATGATTAATGGTGACATTTCCAGCATTTCTGAAGCAATTATCAACCTTATCGACAATGGAATGAAATACAGTGGAGATGTCAAAGAAATCACAATAGAATCTGGAACGGAAAACAATCAATGCTGGGTACAAGTGTCAGATAAAGGTCAGGGAATTTCAAATTCTGACCTGACTCGAATTTTTGATAAATTTTACCGTGTATCTTCCTCACTAGTACATAATACAAAGGGAAGTGGACTTGGTCTGGCTCTTGTAGATTATATTATGAAAGCCCATGATGGGACCATATCTGTTAAAAGTAAAAAAGGAAAAGGTAGCACATTCAGACTGAATTTTCCAAAAATAGAAGCATAAAGGAGAAGAAAATGGCAAAGATACTCATCGTTGAAGATGAAATATCAATGAGAATGGGATTGAAGGACAATCTTGATTTTGAAGGGTATGAAGTGGATGATGCTGAAGATGGCAAAGAGGGTCTGGACATGATTTTGGAAAATTCCTACGACCTTATTCTCCTGGATGTAATGCTTCCAAAAATGTCAGGTTTTGATGTCTGCAAAACAGTTCGAGCAAAAAAGATCACAACTCCAATCATCATGCTGACAGCCAAAGGTGAAGAGATAGACAAAGTCCTCGGTTTGGAAATCGGTGCTGATGACTACATCACAAAACCTTTCAGTCTTCGTGAATTGCTCGCTAGAATTAAGGCGATTCTCCGCAGAACTGAATATCAATCTGATAGTGCTGAATCTGTAGAGATCGGTAGATTGAGGATTGACTTCCAGAGTTACAACGCCTGGGAAGGTGAAGAATCAGTTTCTCTGACACATAAGGAATTTGAAATCATCAAATACTTCTGGGAAAAGAAAAATCAGACAGTGAGTCGCAATGATTTACTTGAAAATGTCTGGGGTTATGACCAAGAAATCACAACCCGCACAATCGACAATTTTATCCTGAAATTACGTCAGAAAATCGAAGAGAATTCTTCACATCCGAAGTATATTTTGACGGTTCATGGGATTGGGTATAAGTTGGTGAAATAAATAAATGGAATGGTTCTAACAACAACCATTCAGAAAATTTTAATCTATTTAGTTCTCAAAAAATGATCACAGATCACAATTGCAGCCATTGCTTCTACAATCGGCACAGCACGAGGTACTACACAAGGATCATGACGTCCTTTGGCTGAGAGTTCCACTTCTTTTCCATCTTTATTGACAGTATATTGTGGATGTGCGATTGTTGCGGTAGGCTTGAATGCAACCCGAAAATTAATCTCCATTCCATCAGAAATTCCGCCAAGAATTCCACCACAATTGTTTGTTGATGTTTTGATTTCTCCGTTTTCATTGACAAAAGGATCATTCAGCTCACTTGCATGATAATTAGCCGATTGGAAGCCAGAGCCAAACTCTACACCACGGGATGCATTAATATTCATCATAGCATGAGCAAGATCAGCATTAAGTTTACCATATATAGGTTCACCAAGTCCAATAGGGACATTTTTTCCTATACACGCAACTGCTCCTCCGATGGAATCTTTATCTTTCATTGCATTGGTGATTTGTTCTTCCATTTGGACTGCTTTGACTTTATCTGGACAACGAACAGGATTATTTTCAATTTCAAGGATCTTGATATTTTGGTAATTATGTTCAAACTTCACTTTGCCGATTTGATCAACAAAGCCAATGATGTCTAGATTCAGTTTCTGCTTCAGGATTTTCTTGGCAATTACACCAGCAGCAACAGATCCGGCAGTCACTCTGGCTGAAGTTCTTCCACCGCCACGATAATCACGATGTCCATATTTTTTCTCATAAGTAAAATCCGCATGTCCGGGACGGAATACATCTATCATTTCAGAATAATCTTTGGAGCGTTGATCTTTGTTATAAATAATCAAAGAGATTGGCGTACCAGTTGTTTTTCCTTCGAATACACCTGATAAAACTTCAACTTTGTCGGCTTCAACCCGCTGCGTGCTGATCTTACTTTGTCCGGGACGGCGACGAGCCATGTCCTTTTCAAAATCTGATTCACATATTTCAATTCCAGCAGGACATCCATCCACAACAGCACCAATGGCTTTTCCATGGGACTCTCCCCAATTTGTCACTCTAAATATTTTTCCAATTGTATTCATTAAGTTTCCTTTTCCCGCTAATTACGCGAATTAACACGAATAATTCAAAAACAATTTTTAGACATAGATTTACACTGATTATTTATAAGAAATTTTCCAGCCGCGGATTAACGCGGATTTTAATGGATTTATTTAATACAGTCAACAAGTAAAGCATAGATTAAAATCTAAAATTTTTCTCTGCGTTCTCAGCGACCTCTGCGGTTAAATCTTACTCTTTTATTTTAAAGAAGCACTCACTCATAAAATCAAAATCCGGTTCATTTCCAGTCCAGATTTTTTGTTGTGCAATAGCCTGATGAATTAGCATTTTTTCACCAGTGATTACTTCGCATCCACATTCTTCAGCAATTTGCAAAAACTTTGTTTTCAAGGGCTTGTACACGATGTCCATTACTACTCGATTTTTTGGAAATGAATCTAGTACAGACGAATCTACATCTGGATACATTCCAACACTTGTTGTATTTACAAAAACATCAAATTTATCAATATTCAATTTTACAAATCCAATAGATTTAACAGAAAATTCATCAGCCAACTTCTGTGCTTTTTCGAAAGTACGATTAACAATTGTCACCTCAGCATTTTCAACATCCAAGCCATAAACAATCGCTCTGGCTGCTCCACCAGCACCGATTACCAAAACTGTTTTTCCAGCCAATTCCACTTTTTCTTTCAAAGCATTAATGGCACCCACACAATCAGTATTATATCCTATTAGTTTTCCATTATTAGATTTGATTGTATTTACTGCACCAATTGCTTTTGCAGTTTCATCAAGTTCATGCAAATATTGCATAACAGTTTCTTTATGAGGAATGGTAACTGCTGAACCAGCAAAATGGAATTCTCTGAAATTATTCATAAAGTTTTCTAAATCTTTCCCGTGATCGATTTTAAATGGTAGATAAACTGCATTAACATTATTTTCTTTAAATGCTGGATTGTGCATATATTTTGATTTGGAATTTTCTGCAAATTCGCCCATAACTCCAAAGACCTGAGTTTCTCGATTAATATCTGAAAAATTATATAGGTTTTTCATTTCATCAATATTGATTTGTCCTGGAGCAGACTTTTGATTTTCAGCATTTGCTGCAAAAGTGATTAATGAACCATATTTCCCAGCAAGTACTCTTGAAATATGCCCTTTTAATCCCATACAAAAACTGATTATATCATCACTTTTCTGTAAAATTTCAAAAATTCGGAAATTATCATTGATAGAATTTGCAGTAGGTATATATTTAATAATTTCAGCAGATTTCGTTTTCATCGCAGAAAGGATACTTTTAATGTCAATTATACTTGGAGTCTTTTCAAAATTATGATGAGACCTTATGATAAGTGTTGATTGCTTTTCTGAAATTTTTGTTTTGGAAGTAAATTCCAAATCGATGAAATCTACTTTTTTTTCAATTGCTTTTGCTAATAAATCTTGTCGATTTTCTTCTGTAATTTTTCCTGTTCCACCTTGATTTTCCAATCGACACGTAACAATTACAGGTTTTTCTACTACATCAAGCAATTTTTCCAGTGAAACAGTATCAACATTTTCCAAAAAGTCAATTCGTAATTCAATAACATCGGCTTTAGCGTTTGCAGAATGAATTGCATTTATGGCATCTTCTATATTTTTTTCAACTATTGGTATACAAATTTTTGGTTTCAAAATTGAAGTCAACATTTCATTTGCAATCTCAAAAGGACTTTTTCCGTCGGTATTAATTTCAGAATCTGCAGCATTTTGATATAATGGTTTACGACGTTTTAGCACATCAGATATTTCCTGTAAAAAATCGCCATTCTCAGTTAATGCTGGCCTATTAGTTTTTCCATTTAATCTTGAATGAATTGTATTCAGACTTGCCTTTAGCCAGAAAACTTTACCTTTTGTATTTAATATTTCGAAGTTTTCAGCTGACTCAATAATGCCGCCGCCACAATCAATTATTCCATTTTCAATATTTATAGTTTTTAGAACTTCAGTCTCAATTTCTCTAAATTTTTCCCAACCTGAAAATTTAACAATATCAGTAATCGGACCATATTTTTTCTCGATTTCTGCATCAAGACTGACAAATTTCTTACCAGTAAGTTTTGCTAATTCTTCGGCAACAACTGATTTCCCGGTGCCCCGATAACCTATTAAAATAATGTTATCAGACTTCTTCAATCTCCACTCCAATTTCCTGTAATTTTTCCCAATAATTTGGAAAAGATTTTGATGAAACTTCAGGGTTGTTGATCACAACATTTTCAGATTTCAAACCGCAAAGAGCAAAACTCATTGCCATACGATGGTCATTGTGGGTTTCCACTAACCCGCCATTTAATTGCGACGGTTCGATTGTGATAGAATCTTTGGTTGTAGAAACATTTCCACCAATTTTCCGAAGTTCATTGGCTGTTTCTTCTACACGATCACACTCTTTATATCGTAAATGTTCTATGTTTCGGATAGTAGTTTTGCCTTCTGCATAGGGTGCAATTGCAGCCAAAGTCTGGGCCACATCAGGCATATTTCCCATGTCAATGTCAACACCATTCAATTTATTTGTAGAAGTCAATGTAATGGAATTTTCGCCTAATTCTACATCACATCCCATTTTCTCCAAAACATTATAAAATTTTGACTCACCTTGTGTGGAATTCAAATCCATATTGATGATTGTAATTTTATCCTGTAACTGAGCTGCAGATGCCAGAAAATAACTTGCAGAACTCCAATCACCAGGAATGATAAAATCTCGTGATTGATATTTTTGTCCATTTGTAATGATGAATTGTTTGTAACCATCACGCTGGACTTTTACGCCAAATTCTTCCATCATTTTGATTGTCATATCAACATATTTAACCGAAACCAATTCCGAAGTCAATGTAATTTTTAGATCACCCTCAGCAAAAGGAGCAACTAATAAAAGCCCACTTATAAATTGGCTGGATATATTTCCTTTGACCTTGATTTCACCTCCGGTAAATTTTCCACCCTGAATTGACACCGGTGGACAACCGGTTGGTGATTCACACTTGATTCCAATTTGTCCCAATGCATCGATTAGATGCTCAACTGGACGTTCTGTAATCCGTTTGCTTCCAGTGATTGTGACTTTGGTTTCGCTCAATGCTGAGACTGCTGTGATGAAACGCATCAATGTACCTGATTCACCAACATTGATTATATCAGAAATAGGATGGATTTTCCCACCTGTTCCTTGAATTTTCAAGACATTTCCAGTTTGTTGGATATCAATTCCAAAATTTTTCAAAGCATCAATTGCATGTCCAATATCATTATTATTTGGAACATTGGAGATTGTGCTTTCTCCATCAGCAAGAGCAGCCAGCATCAATACTCGATTTGCGATGTATTTGCTGCCAGGCACATCAATGACATTTTTCTTTAGTTTGTCTAATGGTTTAATTCTGAACATTTTCACTCATTTTCTTTACAATAATTAATACTCTCTCTCACTATTTCATCTCCCAATGAAAATGAGAATTTATTTTTCACTACTCGATAACTCCCAATTTTATCGAGAAGCACATATTTGATTACACCTTTTTCTGCTTTTTTATCTGCCAGCATGATCTCACTAATTTGTTCTACGGAAAATTCTGCAGACACTTTATACATCATTCCGGCTTTCTTTAGAAAAGTAATTACTCGATTGTAATCTTCTTCTGTAATATCGCCAGTAAGTTGAGACATTTTCAATTCTACAGCCATTCCTATACTGACACCGAAGCCATGTTTGATTCCGTAATGCGAAAGTGTTTCCATAGCATGTCCAACTGTATGCCCAAAGTTTAATATTTGGCGGATTCCCTTTTCACGAGTATCAAGATTCACCACTTGTTTTTTCAATTCCACACAGCGTTTTACCACATGAAATACAGAATCATAATCACGGTTGACAATTTTATTAATATTATTTTCCATGAATTCGAACAGGTCTTCATCAAGAATTAGTGCAGCTTTAATGCATTCTGCAAATCCATTAAGAAACTCCACTTGTGGTAATGTTTCCAGCATATTGATATCAGCAAAAACTGCTGCAGGTTGCCAGAAAGAACCAATGAGATTTTTGCCATATTTTGTATTGATGCCAGTCTTTCCACCAACAGAAGAATCTACCATTGATAATAAGGAAGTTGGTACCTGAACAAAAGGAATTCCACGCTTGTATGTGGCGGCAATATAGCCAGAAAGATCACCAACAACACCGCCTCCAAAACCAATGATCAATGTCTTACGAGTGAAGTTTTCACTGAGCATTTCATCATCGATACGATTTTTCACTTCACGGGATTTGGATTCTTCACCAGGTTTATTGATGATGAGATGGATTTTTTTCTCATCCAGATATTTGATCAAATTCTGATATTGGTCACGATGTACATTTTCATCGGTAATTATAACCAATTGATGATCAGCAAATTTTTCTGAAATAAATTTAGCCAATTGTGGTAGTATATTTTTACCAATGTTTACTGTGTAATCAGAATTCTTTAGTTGTGGATTTACATCAATTTGACAGTGCTGCATTGTTTGATTGCGGAATGCAATTCCGCGTTCCTTTTATTTATTAAAACCTCCGACTTCGTAAGAAGTCCGAGGTTTATTTTCAAATTTTACTACTTCAACCAACTCAACCATTCCGAAGGTCTATCGACCATTCAGAAGGTTTCAAACTACTCAATATTCTTACGTAATTTATTCAAAAAATCAGTCATCACTTCAGTATCTCGACATTCGATGATATGTGTAAGATATGAAAGTTGCGAGTTGATTTTTTTGATCTGTTCCAGTACAAAAGGATTGAACATGATTTCAGTAAGTAAATAGTCATCTTCACTAAGCAAACCTTCAGCGATTTCCATATGCTTGCGGAAAGTTGTGCCAGGTGCTTCCTGATTTTTAAGGCTAGCAGCAAAAACCATTGATGACGTAAACGGTGTTCCCAATGAATAAGCTGTAGTTGCGTCATGTTCCTCAAAAGAATATTCAAAGATGTTGAGTTTCAGGCTTTCATATAATTCACGAAAAAACTTCTTTCCCTCTTCACAGGATTCCTTAATGATGATCGCATTTTCGTTTTCCAGTTCACGAATATTGGCAAAAGTTGGCCCAAACATCGGGTGAGTGGAGACAAAAGGTCTTCCATTATTTTTATAATATTCGAACAGGTCATTTTTCACTGAAGTTACATCGGAAAGCATACAATTTTCAGGTATAAATTCCATTACATCATCAAAAACCTGAATCGTATGTTTCAAGTCAACAGCATTGATCAGAAGTTCCGGAGCAAAGTCTTTGATTTCTTCCAGTTTATGAAAACGTTCCACATTGAAAAAATACTTCATTTTTTTAGGGTTTACATCGAAAATTGCTACTTCGTGGTCATGGCAAAGTTCTTCAACCAGCCATGCTCCCATGTGTCCGGTTCCCAGAATACAGATTTTCATCAGGCTTTCCTTTCCTTGTAACAACCTAAAAATTTCAATTCAGCTGTATGTTTTTTGACTTCCTTGAGGACTTTCTGGATTTTTTCATCTTTATCAGATCCCATAAAATCAAGGAAGAAGGCATAATCCAGCAACTGTTTTGGCATTGATTCAATTCGTGTAAGATTAATCTCTGCTTTAGCAAAAATTTCCAGAACTTTAAACAAAGTTCCAGCCTTATGTGCTGTCGTAAAAATGATTGAGCATTTATCGCCATCAGTATCAATTTTTTCTTTAGCAAGAACAACAAACCTTGTTTTGTTCGCACTAGAATCTTCGATATTGGATTTGATGATTTCCAAATTATATAAAACAGCTGCAAACTTGCTGGCAATTACTGCAACTCCATCAGGACGTTCTTCAGAAAGCATTTTAGCAGAACCGGCTGTATCATAGTAAGGTACAGGTTCCAGATCATTACGTTCAAGGAAATTTTTACACTGTGAAAGTGCCTGAGAATGAGAGTATACTTTTTTGATATCGCGATGATTTGTTCCGGGTAATGTCAATAAACAATGTTCAACAGGATTTTCAATTGCACCAACAATATGCAAATTTGTATGCATCAAGTTATTATTAACTTCACCGACAATGCCACCAAGAGTATTGTCAACTGGTACAATTCCGTACTCATATCGACCATTATCTACACCATTGAATACATCAGCAAAAGAATTACATGGAATGGAAATTAATTCTTTGTTCCATGCTTTGGCAGCCATTTCACTATAGGCACCATGTTCGCCCTGAAAAGCGATAATATCAAAGTTTTTTTCTTGCAGTTCACGACTTTCAGCCATTATCTCTACAAATAATTTCTGACAAAATGCAGGGCTAATTAATTCCCCAGTATCGGATTCGATTCTATTGAGAATTTCCTTTTCTCGACCTGTATCCATTACTTTTTCTTTATATTTTCGTGCAATTATCGCCTGCTCCATTCGAGTATTGAGCAATTTCAAAATTTTTGAGTCTATTGCATCTATTTTATCTCTAATATTTTTTAATCCCATAGTTACACCAAATTATTTTTTTTCATTAATTCACTAAGTTTTAGCACATTTTTCATGTAAGATTTAAACTCATCCGGATTGTACTGCTGTGCTGCATCACTCATAGCAACTTCCGGATTGTTGTGAACTTCTACAATTATACCATCACATCCTGAAGCTATTGCAGCCAGACTCATTGGTTCAATCAGACTTTTCTTTCCAGTACCATGAGATGGATCAACAAAAATCGGCAAGTGTGTATTTTCCTTTACTGCAGGAACCATACTGAGATCTAATGTATTTCGAGTGTAAGTTTCAAACGTCCTTATTCCTCTTTCACAAAGGATTACATTTTTATTGCCTTCAGAAAGAATATATTCTGCACAATTCAACCATTCTTTCAATGTTGAATACATACCACGTTTTAAAAGCACTGGTTTGTCAGCTTTACCAACTTCTCTGAGTAGTGAAAAATTTTGCATATTTCTAGCACCAATCTGGAGCACATCGGCATATTCACTAATCCATGAAACATCCCGAGAATCAACAACCTCAGTCACAATTGGAAGTCCTGTTTCCTGCTTTGCTTTTTCAAGAATCTTCAGACCTTTCAATCCAAGTCCCTGGAATGCATAAGGTGATGTACGTGGTTTGAATGCACCTCCACGCAACAAATTTGCTCCCGCTTCTTTTACTGCAATTGCAGTTTCTATAGTTTGTTTTTCACTTTCAACAGCACACGGGCCGGCGATTACGATAAAGTCTTCACCAACTCTCAAATCACCGATTTTGATGATAGTTTTTTTCTCTTTCTCCTTCGAAATAAGTCTGAGATCTTTGCTCATGACAATTCCTTTCTGAAATTTGATTTCTCTATTTTTTTCTTTATAAATATCATCTGATTTGCTACAAGGAGCACCAGAGATCCGGCCATTGACGGACGAAATTCACGAAGAGTTTTAAATAACTCACTTCGTATTCTCTGTTTTCTCGTTACGTAAAAAAATCTTTACTATAGACATATTATAAATTCTATTTATGCTACCCTATAACCTGAAAAGAAAACTTTGTGGGGAAATTTTCTAGCCAAATTAAAAACTTCTCATACCTAAAAAAAAAGAACCAATTTAATATTCATTTTAATTTAGTGATTTAAATGAATTTAATCTTGATTCAGTATAACTTTTAAAGGATCAGTTTAATTCGCAATATAACTCACTTTAGACATACAAACAAGAGTAAAAATCCCAAAATACAATAAACGAAAATCATATAATTCTCAAATAGGAAATAACAATATTAAAACTTATTTCCTCAAGGCTAAATTTCGTTTGGATATTATTGGATTTTTCGAGATTTGATAATTGTAATTTGTTTCTTGCTAAGTATTTTTGTAAATTCTCTGCGATCTAAAAATAGATATAACGAAAGGAAATATAATGAAAACAAAAGTACAAGAAGTATTAGATAAAGTAAGACCAATGCTCCAGGCTGATGGTGGTGACTGTGAATTAGTAGATGTTACTGAAGATGGCGTTGTAAAAGTTCGTCTTACAGGTGCTTGTGGCAGTTGCCCAATGTCAACAATGACATTAAAAATGGGTATTGAAAAACAGTTAAAACTGGAAATTCCAGAAGTAAAAACTGTAGAACAAGTTTTCTAATTCTGAACTCGAATAGATACTAAAAAGCCCCGAATAATCGGGGCTTTTTTTTATACTTATTTGAAATGGTTTAACAAAATATTATTTCAATGCTTTTTTTATCTGTGCTACAAAATTTTTGTCTGAATCAGTTTTGGCTTCGACAGCCAATCCTTTTTTCCAAACTGCTTTTGCTTCATCTTTTTTACCTATTTCATTCAAACTATTTCCAAGATAAAGGATATGGCGTAAATCTGTAGGATTGATTTTATGTGCTTGTTTGAAAAATCCAGCGGCTTCTTCGAAACTCGCTTCAGGCAATTTTGAGTAGATCATAGAAGCTACTTTTTTCTCAACCCAACTAAGTTCAGAAAGTGCATAATGCCATCTTCCCATTACATGGTAATTGGAATCATTTTCCGGATCTAATTCAATAGCTTTAAGAGCATGTTCTTTCACTTCATAAGAGTTGATAATCTTCTGCTTTGTACCTTCCAACTCACCAATTTTTCCAATAAGAATTGCATAATATTGATGTGGTTGCGCAATGTTAGGATTGACTTCTAGGGCTTTCTTAGCGTTTTCCAATCCAGGATAGTAATTGTCTTTTAGGATTTGTTCATTATCCTGATTCTGATCACCAATAGCGAAATATCCTCTTGCCATTCTCCACAAAAAATCAACATCTTCTGCGTAATTGTCTTCATTTTCTTTCATCAACTTCAATGCTGAGTCAAATTCTTTTGCTTCATCCAATTGATCAATTTTGCTGATCAGTTCTGCTTTTTCCATCTGACCAAAAGCACAGGAAACAACCAGAATCAACGCCAACACAATGTGTAATAATTTCATAACTTTCCCCTTAAAAAAATTCAATAAAATTTATTCGTAACTCGCGATTTATGTGGTCTATATTTTTATTATTCATCAAAATATCTGTAAAAAGTACTTCGAAGTGAAAATGCTCTACAATATTAAATCTTACACCGGCATTGAGGTAGCCCTTTCCAAAAGTCATTTTATCAAGATCATTGTCATTTATTGCTGCATCCCATTCTCCGAATATAGAAATTTCAGAATTAATATCTTTATCAATTCCAAAAAACACAGAAGGGTCACGATCTTTATCTTTTTGGTTTTCCAGAGGATTGAAGTTTGCTCCGCCATGAAATCCAAGATTGCCAAAGAGATCAAAATTTTTACTTAATGTACAATAGAAACCTTTGGCTTTTTGCTCATAACGTTTAAGATCTTTCATATAAGCTCCATAGCCTTCAGAATTGAATCCCAAAGCCAATGCAGGATGTGACATTCCTTCTTCAAAAAGGCGATATTTCACTTCCACACCAGGCTGTTCGTTCCATAAAACATCCTGGTTACCAACGATCTGAGATCCACCATAGCTGATACCAAACATCAAATTACCTGAAACACCAACAGCCATTCCGAATAGAAGTCCGCCATCACGATATAAGTTTGCATCCATTAGGAAAGCACCTCTTGGAAGTATCCCGGCAGTTGGACAAGTCACAAGATCAGTAGGTTGAGGAAAAACTGAAGTACTTTGCGAGAAAAGATTTAGACTTAATAATAACAGAATAAAACTTAATTTATACCGACTCTTCATTTTTCTCCTTTGTTATTAAATTTTATAGAAAATATTCATACTTAATAATTGCTACTCTTAAATTAATGGTATATATTTTTAGATGGAAGATATTTTGTCATAATAACTAAATAAAAGGTGAGAATATGAAAAATTTAGGAGTTGTTAGTATTGTTGTTGGTTTAATTTTATTTTTCATTCCTGCTATCCCAGATGCATTGATTAAATTTCTCGGACTAATTGGAATCTTATTTGGACTTTTCGCAATTGTTTATCCAGAAAAAGCTCAGGAATACCTCAACAGAGTTGACCTTTTCAATAAGAAAGAAAAAGTAGAAAAAGAAGAGATCATTGTTGAAGAGGAAAAACCAAAAGAAGAATAATTCTTTCAACCATACTCAAAATATTTTTAAGCCTCTGCATTTCGTAGAGGCTTTTTTTATATAAATTAAACCTTTGGAATGCATTAGACCTACTAAATGGTTGGTCTTTATAGAAAAGAAATTCATTAATAAAATTATCAAACAAATGAATATTGGATCAGAACAATACAAATTTAAAGATTAATAATTGATTCAGAAGGTATCTTATGCTTCTTCAGTTTTATTAAAGGGTTTTATGATAATTCCTTTTATCTTTTCACCTGTGGATTTAGCAGTTTTGGTACTGATCTTTTTCACTGCTTCGAAGAAGGCTTTGGTGATTTTCCCAGAATTAACTGAAATGATTTTACCTAACATTGAAGCAGCATCTCTAGTTGCATTTCTTCGTATTTCCTTAGTGTCTTCGAAATTCATAAAATCGCAATATTCTTTGGTGATCAAACCAATCCTCAAGGTCAAAAAACAATTAGCCGCACCTTCAAATAACATATTGGTTAGCAAACCAATACTGGAGCCAATCCCAGGAATACTTCCAATCATTTTTACAGGACTGAATTTGGAGATAATCGGCTCGAGATGCTCACTAATGTTTATTTCTTCTATTTGAGTGATTAGAAAGACTGTGACAACAACATTCGAGTAGAGTTTATACAATTCTTTCAATCGTGGTTTCTGATAATAAATTTTGCTGATCCTATATATCATTTTGAATTGAATAAAGAGCGTTATTAATCCATCCAACTTCCCATTCTGAGAAATAGCAGTGCTAACAAAAACCCAACTGGCGTTTTCCATGATGATTTTTTCAGCTTCTGCATCAAGAATTTTCAATGCATCTGAGATTTCTTCATCATTTTCAGGATAAACACCATTAACTTGTAAAATGTTATTTTTGTTCAAACGTTTAAGAACTTCATCTTTATACAATTCTAATTCTTGTGCATTACCACTCGAAGGTTTTTCCAGCGAAGTTGGAAAATTTTTTATTTTAAAATAGGTATAAATCAAGAAACAGATTATTCCAATTGTCAAAATCAGCAGAAAAACCTGAGCAACGATTGGATGAATTGTTCTCAAAAAATTTGTAAGTTGGATCACTTGGTTCAGAAAGAATAAGAGAACTAATCCTATAACGAAAATTGTGAAGTATTTTAGTAATTTGATCAATATTTCCATTTGTAACTACCAGTTGTAATAACCATTCCGAAGATTATAAATTATTTGGTATAATAATCGATCACATCTTGGATTGCTTTCGCACAAACAGGATAGAAATCTTTATCTTTGTTGTTGAATTGATGCATCATTGAATTTAAAGTTGGACGATACATACCAGTGGAATTGTATCCTGCTCCTTCAAAAACACCAACTTTACCACGAAGAGGATGTTTTTCTGCAAAATCTCTCAGATTCTGTCTATTTGTTGCAATTTCTGCTTTATACTGAGTTTTAACATTCTCAATTTCTTCATCAGATTTACCATCTGATTTCATACTTCTGATAGCTTCACGTTGCATTTTATAAAGTTCACCACTTCGTACATTCATGCTATCAAATTTTGCTTTTCCCCATTCAGTAGGTATTTCTAGACCAGGAGTGAGCAAATCTTTCCATTTTACATTATTGGGATCAATCAACCTCGTGATATTAGCCTCAGTCGGTTCTATTCCTTCTGGATAAAATTCATCATAAGCGACACTGGATGAATAATATTCATCAGCTAAACCCGCAAAGGAGTGTCCAAATTCATGGATAAATACATAGTCATGCCATGCAACTTCACTAGCAGTTGAGATGGAATAAAAATTATAAATTCCACCACCACCATATCGCTCCAGATTTGCTAAGATAATAATAGCATCAAAAGGAACTTGTCCTGCAATGTCATGCAACATTTTATTATTTTCAGTCAAAAGATAACGAGGAGAATCAAAGGAATTGAAAGTTGCATCCAGAATAGTATTTTTATAACTATTTTTTGTGGGTTCATCAACACCACTTTCTTGCGAATATCTTAAAACACCACGGATATTAAACTTCTGTTTACTACTTTTAAACGGTTCAATGCTGAATAATTCTTCTGTATATCGCTCAACATCTTTTTTAAATTTCTTTTTATCTTTGCTGGTATAACCTTCACCTATCATTACAATATCAACACAATTATGAGATTTTCCTGAGATAAACTCCTCCACTATTAAGTCGTCAATTTGAATATTTTCCGTAATGATATGATAATCTGCAGGGTTGATAATTTTTTTATAAATTGGTGATAAAATGTTAAACTTGTCTCGTTTTTCAATAACAAAGAGAATGTCATTTTTTGGATATGGAATTAAAGCAGTTTCATGATAGGAACGTTTGATACCTTTACCAGCCGGTGCAGTTGTCTGATATTCATGAAAGTAGTTATTGAAACCTTTTGAATAGATCAATTCATTGGAATTCAGATCGTAAATTTTGTAGTAGTACTTACCATTATTGAAAGTATCAAAAAGTGAGTTTGGATTACCTGCCCAATCTCCACCTTTGTAAATCAAATCCAGCACAACCTCATTGCTATTCTTGTCTCCAATTTGATAGTAATCAATTCGCATTGTTTGATTCTCAAAATATTTATCAAAATCCATAGCGAATAATTGCTGGAAACTCACAACAGCTAAAATTATAACAATTAATTTTCTCACGCCTCTCCCCTAACTAACTATAAAAACCAACCTTATATTTTAAGGTTTTTATTCTTTCTCATCATTTTTTAGCTTATTTAGAATAATCTCTACTGGTGTTAGATACTTTTTATCGTTGTTGCAATCTTTGCAGCAGGGAACAATATTATTCTTTGTACTTTTTCCACCTCGGCTGACCGGAACAATATGGTCCATTGTTAAATCATCACGATGAAATATTTGATGACAATAATAGCAAACACCTTCACTTAATTTATTTTGCCACCATTGTGATTTTTTCAATTTCCTGGCTTTTTCACGCTCTCTTTTGACGTGTGCCTCATCTTTTCGTATATCGATCCAATCATCCATCAGGCTTCACTTATTTTCCCATCAATTTCTTTGATTCGTTCTTCGATCTCAACAATCTGAGTCTGGTCTTCATCCCACTTTTCCATTGCATCTTCAAGGGACTTTTCCAATTCTTCCTTATTTTTCATTAGTTCCTGAAGTTTTCCAAGATTTTGATTTTGGTAAATTTCAGTTCCACTGAGAGTCTTTTCAATTTCCTCTAAAGTTGTCTCAATATCAAGTACTTTATTCTCGTATTTTCCTTCACGGTTTTTCAGTTTGGCCAATTCCTTTTGGATTTGCCGTCTTTCTTGAACCATGAATTTTTTATCTGTTTTTGTAATGGCCTTTTTACTATCAGACTGTTTAATACGTATCTCACCATTTCTATCGAGATAATCCTCTCCAAACTTAGCCAGGTATTCTTTGTAAGTACCTGGAAATTTATTGTATCCACTTGGTATGATTTCAAAAATAATATCCGCAACTTCATCGATAAAATACCTATCATGAGAGACGAAGATGAGTGTTCCGGAATATTCTTTAAGAGTTTTGGCAAGTGCTTCTATGCTTTCAAGATCCAAGTGGTTTGTTGGCTCATCAAGAATCAGAACATTAGTTTCCTGCATTGTTAACTTTGCAAAAATCAAACGCGCTGTTTCTCCTCCGCTCAATGTCCCTGTTGTTTTATCAACATCATCATTTGAAAAAAGCATACGTCCTAAATTTGCACGAACTGTACCTATATTTTCACTGGGAAAATTACCCTGTAACCAGCCATAAACACTATCATCTTCAGGAAGTTGGTCTCGATGGTTCTGGGCAAAATATCCAAAGTTTACATTCTCACCCCAAAAGTATTCCCCTGAGTCATAGTTCAATTCACTCATGATAATTTTTAAAAGTGTTGTTTTACCGATTCCATTTGGACCAATGATGGCTATTTTATCATTGCGATTAATTTTTAAGTCTATATTGTGAAGAACTTTTTTTTCACCAAAACTTTTATTTATTCCATTGATTTCCAAAACTTGAGATCCAGAAGGCCGAGACTCTTTAAACAGAAAAAAAGGTGATCGACGGGAAGATTTTGCAATGTAAATATCTTCCATTTTCTCTATCTGTTTCTTCCTACTATTCGCTTGTCGTGCTTTTGTTGCTTTGGCTTTAAAGCGATCAACAAACTTTTGCATTTCCTCTTTTTTCTTTTCCTGACGCTCTATTTCTTTTTCTTTACGTTCTTTTTCAAGAATTTTTGCTTGTTGAAAGAATGCATAATTTCCTTTATACATTTTTAAAGTTTCATAATCAATATCAACAATATAATCAGAAACACGATTGATAAAATGGTGATCATGAGATACCAACACTACCACACCATTGTATTCACGCAGATAATTACCCAGCCAAGTTATAGAATTAATATCCAGGTGATTATTAGGTTCATCCAATAATAGTATATCAGGTTGTGAATATAAACATTGGGCGAGAATAACTCTCAGTTTGTAGCCTCCTGAGAGAGTAGCCATTTTGTGATTATGTTGATGTGTCGGAAATCCAAGTCCTTTTAGGATTATCGACGCTTTTGCCTCTGCAGTATATCCACCTTCTTCATTGAGTTGATGCTCAATATTTGCAAGTTCATGGCCCTCATTATCGGTTAAATGATCTTTGGATTCCAATTCACGTTTTCTTAATGTAGTGATCCATAATTTATTATTTCCCATTAATACTACATCAAGAATTAGCTCATGTTCAAATTCAAATTGATTTTGACGTAAAAAACTTAGTGTTTTACTTGATGGTATTGCGACGTTTCCTTCAGATGGATGTAGATCACCTGCGATTATTTTTAATAACGTACTTTTACCGGAACCATTTGCTCCGACAATACCATAGTTATTGTTGTTTCCAAAACTTGCAGTGACATCATTAAAAAGTATCCTGTCACCAAACTCCATTGTAAGATTTTTTAATTGTATCAAATTTTCCTCTATAATAAACCGAGTATTTTAACTATAATATATAATAAATACCAGTAAAGAGAATATTATTGACGGAAATTAAAAAAATAGTTATAAATTAAATTAAAATAAATTTCACAAATCACAATTTGAGGCATATAATTTGCATTTCTTTGACGAGAAAACAATTGAGGAGTGATAATAAAGATGAAAAAAAGACTATTTTTACTAATATTTTTAATAATCAGTTCTGGAATTTCAGCACAGAAAATGGAAAAACCTTCCATTAGTGACAACCAAGTTCTACAAAAAATAGTAGATAGTGGTGAAAATATTCACATCAGATGTTCAAATCTTTATAATAATAGGAAACTTGTAAAAATTTCCTCTGCTACTATTGGTTCAAAATGGGATCAATCATTTGAGGTTAATAATAAGATTCGACTTGTTGATATGGTTTCAATAAATGATAATTTATATATCACAGGCTATAACAAGAGTAACAGTCAGGAATACAATATTACATTGTATCTGGTAAATAAAAGCAACGGATTGATTTTCCAGAAAGAATATATAAATGATGGAATTGAAATTCCCAAAAAATTAATCAAAACTATGAATAACAACCTGATAATTGGTGGGTTTTGTGCATTAAATGATAATTCATATTATACAATTCTTACCGATGATATACATCTATTGAAAACAGACCAAAAAGGCAACAGAATCTGGTCCAAAACTATTGGTTTGAAAAAAATTGATGAAGAACTTCTTGATATGTCAATTACAACAGACAATGAGATTTTATTAGTTGCAAAACGTAAATTTTTCAAAGATAAAGTTTACATTACAAAAATAAATAAATTTGGCAATATCAGTTGGCAATCTGATTTCGAATTGGGACATTTTATCAGTTCTGCTAAGATTGAATTTTCAGTAGATAATAAAGAAATATCTATTAATTCCAGCATTCTTGAACTAGAATATCAAACTAATAATTTTTATAGTAAAGATATTACACTAATAATAAACAATGATGGTGAAAAACTATCTATTAATGAAAATTCCATTACAAAATTAGAGACAAAAATTTCTGAAGATGTTGCTTTATTGGGCAAACAAAAACATATGGGAATTGTTAAATCAAATTCATTAAACATTCGGAATAATCCGACATTAACTTCTGGAGTAGTTGCAAGTATTGCTAAAGGTGATGTTGTAGAAATCGTTGATAAAAGTGAGTCCAAAGTAAAAATTAATAGTATGGATGATTATTGGTATTTATTAAAGGTTAATGAAAATGATACCGGTTGGGCTTTCGGTTATTTCATAGATGTTGTAGAATAAATTTGTACCCCCGACAGGATTCGAACCCGTGCTTTCGGCTCCGGAGGCCAACGCTCTATCCAACTGAGCTACGGGGGCAAATTTAGGCAAAAGTTAACTATAAAATTAGAAACATACCATTTTTAATATTAAAAGGTTCACTAGTATGATCTCCAAAGCAAAAATTCATTTTTCCATATTCATGTTAATAGTTGGCTTTCAAATTAGTTATGCAGATAAATATGATAACAACATAATCAATATTTCCTTTACAGGTTCTGACACTATAGTATTTCTTGATAAAAGTCAATCTCTAGTGGATATTTTGAGTATTGAAAACAATAGATTTAAAATAATTAGAAGTTTTGATATTAGCCCTTTGAAAAACCTTGAGAAAAAAAATCTCGCAAAAGAAGAAGGAACACCAGAAGGTATTTATTTCATTAATGATGAGATACTTCTAAATGACTTTAACCAACCTGAAAAAAAAGTAGCATTGGTTTTAAATTATCCAAATGCTGCTGATAAATATAATAAACGGACAGGCACTGATATATGGATTCAGTCAAAAACATCAAATCAGGAAGAAAATTTAAGCTGCTTTTATCTTGAAGAGTCAAATTTTATTGAATTATCTAAATATATAAAAGTAAACAAAACCCCAGTAATCATTATCAAAAATGAAACCTCGAAATCAAAAATATTTAAAAAGGCCTTGGAATGGAAGGAATTTTTAGAGCAATGGAAATCGACATTTTCCTCTAAAATGCTAGTCGACCATTCCAAACTATATATTGCAAACAATGATCAACTCAATTTTGATTATGCGAACAAAATCAACTATATTCTCAACTCAGAAAATCCTATATATGAATTCAATCTTGATAATATTATTGTCCTTCAATCTGATGAAGAATGCAGGATTAGTTTTCGTTTTCATTTCAATTCTGATAGTTTTCAATTGGACAAGCAATTTAGTCTTGGACTCCTTCCGGTAGAAAATGAGTGGAAGATTTTTTCAGAAAATGCTAATTATAATCCTACTATCAAATTAACTGATAACGAAATTATTAAAAACTTGGTCTTCCAATGGAAAGATACATGGGAGACGAAAAATTTCAATAAATTCATTTCATTGTATTCACAAAATTTTTCAGATGATGATAGAAATTATCGACAATTTTCCACATCAAAACAAAATGCATTTCAAAACCTAGGCGAAATTAAAGTCTCAATAAAAGATATTAAAATAGAAGAATTATCAAATCAATACAAGGTGACTTTTACCCAGGATTACTGGACAGAAAATTATCAGGATATTGGGTTGAAAACTTTGATATTCGAAAAAAATAATATGAATTTTTTGATTGTCTATGAAAGTTGGTCAGAGATTGTAGAAGAACAAAAAGAACCTGTTCCTCAATTACCTCCTAAAGAAAGAATTGCTTTTCTTATTAATCAATATAAAACAAACTGGGAAGATAAAAACTATTCTAAATATATTTCATTATACTCTGAGGATTATGCTGATAGCAATCGTAGTTACCATCAATTTTATGACTATAAAAGAAATGCATTCAAAAATAAAAACCAGATAAAAGTTACTATTGATAGTTTAAAAATTAATGATCTAAATAATCAATATAATGCAACTTTCATACAAATATATTGGACGCCCGATTACCAGGATATTGGTTTGAAAACAATAATATTTAATGAAAACTTTCAAATCATCAATGAAAAATGGGAAGAGATTAAAGATATTGAAAAGATTGAGAGTGAGGAAATTCGTATAGAACCTGAAATCCAATTACCTCCAAAAGAACATATTACAAAACTTATCGAACATTGGCGATTGAGTTGGGAATCAAAAAATTTTCAAAAATATATTTCACTTTACTCAGAATCCTATGCAGATGATAACAGAAATTATAATGAATACTATAATTACAAGAGAAGATCTTTTAGAAATCAAAATAGTATAAAAGTTTCCATTAAAAATCTTGAAATCAAAGAAATGGGAACACGATGGATAGCAACATTTATACAAAATTATTGGACACAGGATTTTAGTGATGTTGGAAATAAGTCCATCATTTTCAATAAAGATTTCAAAATCATTCATGAGAGTTGGGAAAAAATTTCAGATATAACAGACGAAATAAACCTTCCACCAAAAGAGCATATTGAATTATTAATAGAGGATTGGAAACAAAGTTGGGAATCAAAAAACTTTGAGAAGTTCATATCTCTATATTCTGAAACTTATGCTGACACTAATCGTACATACAGGGAATTTTATTACTATAAACGAGGATCTTTTAAGAAGAACAATAACATTTCTGTGAATATTAGCGCCTTGAAAATTGAAGAATTGAATGACAGTTTTCTCGTAACATTTACTCAAGAATATTCAACAACATCATATAAAGACAAGGGAATAAAGAGAATAATTTTCAATAAATTTGGGAATAAATTTTTAATAGTTAATGAAACGTGGGAAGAATTATTTGATTAATTCAATTGATAGGGACTGGTAAGAAGCATTTTTACTTTCCAGTTTTCTACAATCTTTTTGACCTTTTTGGTTTTCCAACGTTTTCTGTCCATCTCTTTTAGAATGTGCATCGCATTATCAAGATTACCTGTTTTATAATAAGCAGTAAGCATCAATAATCTTGAAAAATCATCCCTGTACTCGGCGTTTTTCATCAAACCGAGATTGAGAGCATCATCAAACTTTTCTTCTTTTATTAATCGAGCCATTTGATTAGCGAGATGATATTTTGTTTCCAATTTTACAAAAAGTATATTCAACCCAATTATCAAACCTAGTACTATATAAAAATTTATATCCAAAAATAATAGGGCATAACAAAGCACAAAAAGACTCAGATATTTGATAAATGTTTTTAGATAATGGGTTGATATATACTTTTTGTTTTTTATCATATTTTTTTGGTTTTAGAATCAAGCCATTCTTTTTCATTCTCATTGAGGAATGGACTTAAAACCTCATTGACTTTTTTATGGTAATTATTTATCCAATCTATTTCATCTTTATTCAATCTATCAATATTAATTAGATTGAGATCATAAGGACACATTGTCAAGGTATCAAATCCAAGAAAGGTTCCAAATTGGTTTTCATCCTTAACAACAGTAACAATCAGATTTTCGATACGGATTCCAAATTTTCCTTCCAAATACATCCCAGGCTCATTGGAATTGACCATACCAACTTTAATTTCATAATGATTTGTAGGACGAATCTGTTGTGGCCCTTCGTGTACATTAAGGAAATGTCCAATTCCATGGCCGGTTCCATGACCATAATTGTAACTCATTTCCCAAATCGGCGCTCGTGAAAAAGTATCGATCTGAGCACCAGAATAACCTTTTGGGAAGATTGCTTTACCAAGCCCCAAATGTCCTTTCAATACAGTCGTATAGGCATCTTTTTCTTCATCAGTAATATTTCCCAATGAAATAGTACGAGTAATATCTGTTGTTCCATCAAGATATTGGGCACCAGAATCAACAAGCATTAGACCGTCAGCATCAATTTTGGCCGCTGTTTCTTTTTTTGCGGTGTAATGAACAATCGCTCCATTTTCTTTGTATCCAACAATTGTTGAGAAACTCAATCCTTTGAAATTTTCACCTGTTGAACGAAATTCTTCTAGCTTGTCTGCAACAGAGACTTCATCCATTTCAATTTTACCAATATTCTCATCCATCCAGTACATCCATTTTACCATTGCTGCACCATCACGAATATGAGATTGTTTAAATCCTTCAATTTCTATAGAATTCTTCATAGTCTTAAGTTCGGTAGAAATATTCATTTTTTGAATTATTTGACAATTATCTGAAATAGAATCTTTGATTTTACGACTGATTTTATTGAAATCAGCAACCAAACGATTTTTGCTATTAAGTTTCCTCACAAAATTTAAAATCTCTGAATAATCAAGAATTTGCACATTATCCTTTTCCAATGATAGTCTAACATTTTCCGGGACTTTAATATCATTGATAAATAGAACAATATTTTCCAAATCGATGTATGCATAAGTAATTGCCACAGGATTATATGCAATATCATTTCCACGAATATTAAACGTCCATGCAATATCATCAAGTGCAGTGATCAGATGGCAATTCCCATCAACAGCTACAATTTCATTCCTGATTCTATCGAATTTTGAAGTTCTACTCTCTCCCGAATATTTTTCATGTAATTCAAAAATTTCGTTCTGAGGTATTTCAGGACGGTCATCCCATATTTGGTCAATGAGATCTTCATTATAGGATAATGATATATTTTTCTCGGACAAATTTTCGATTAACTGGTCAACTTCAGCCACAGACAACAGTGCACCATCAAATCCAACAATTGCTTGATTCTCAAGTGTATCACTCAACCATTGTGTATATAGAGGTGTACCGTCCACTCCCAATTTAAAGAGGTCGATTCCAGTTCCAGCCAATTCTATTTCTGCTTGAATAAAATATCTTGAATCTGTCCATAAGCCTGCTTTGTCCTTGGTAATAACTACAGTTCCTGCAGAACCTGAGAAACCTGATATCCATTGACGACATTTCCAGTGGTCAGCAACATATTCACTCTGATGTGCATCAGCACTTGGAGCTATCCAGGCATCGATATTCTTTTGATTCATTAATTGACGTAATTGTGATAAGCGTTCATTGATAATAGACATAGAAAATCTCTCCCATTTTAATTATCTATAGATTTTAAAGATAATAAATATAATAATGGGAGGATAAAAATTACAGTAAATAATAAAAAAGCCTGTCAATAATTTGACAGGCTTAAAAGCTGATAAAATGAACAAGTCACTAAATGCGTTTCATTCTGCTCTGTTTACGAACGCGTTTGATTGACTGAGCTTTTCTGATACGTCTTTCTTCTGTTGGTTTAATGAAATATTCATTTTTTTTAAAGTCCTTCAGAATACCGGATTTTTCAAACTTCTTTTTAAATCTCTTTAAAGCTCTTTCGATCGGTTCGTTTGGTCTTACTTTGACTTGGATCATTTAATATCACCTTCCTTTCTAACCAAGGTATGATCTTAACTTCTCACTACGAGTCTTATGTCTAAGCCTGTTAATGGCTTTTTCTTTAATCTGACGAACTCTTTCTCTTGTTAGACCGAATTCATCACCAATTTCGTTCAATGTCAAAGAATATTCTCTGTCAATTCCGAAATACATTTGGATGACTTTTCTTTCACGATCTTTCAATGTAGAAAGTGTTTCCCTTATTTCCTGTTTCAATGAATCTTGCATGATCTCTGAATCAGGATTTTTCTGTCCACTGTCTTTAATCACATCCATTAAACAACTTTTTTCGCCATCGCGAAATGGTGCATTCAATGATTGGTGACGACGTGAAATTCTGATTGCATTGGATACTTCACTTGTGTTCATATCAAGATTGTTTGCAATTTCATCTTGACCTGGAGCACGTTCGTTGTTTTTTTCCAACGCTTCTGCTTCTTTTGTAATCTTACTAATTGTGCCTACTCTGTTCAGCGGTAATCTTACGATTCTAGAATGTTCTGCCAAAGCTTGAAGGATTGACTGACGGATCCACCAAACTGCATAGGAAATAAATTTAAATCCACGAGTTTCATCGAATCTTTCAGCTGCTTTGATTAATCCCAAGTTTCCTTCATTGATTAAATCTGTCAGCGGTAGTCCCTGTCCCTGATAGTCTTTTGCCACACTTACGACGAAACGTAAATTTGCTTCTGTCAACTTTTTCAAAGCAAGTCGTTCGCCTTTTTTTACTCTTTGTGCAAGATCTATCTCTTGTTCGGGAGACAACGGCTCATATTGACCAATTTCCTCAAGATATCTTCCTAAAGCTCGGTTCGCATCTGATGTCTTAGTTTTTTTTGTTTTCTTACTCATTATTTTGAATAACCTCGATTCATTTTATTTACTATAAAACTCAAAAAACAAAAGTCTTCAAGTTTAAGGTTAAATTAACTTTAATACAACTTTATTTTTTCTTTTTATTTAATGTTATCTTACAGATTTTGTTTCACTTTTTCAAAATTTTCAAATAAACAAACCTATAAAAAACAATCGCTCATCTTCAAATTATCAACAATTAGATAAATAACTTTAATATTTGTTACTTTTAGTTGCATATTTTTTTATTTAAATTCTTACAAACATATTTTTAACTATAAATAAGATAAATTGTGAAACAAATGAACAATTTTATAAAATACATAGCAAATATTGCAACAAACAATAATGACGATAAAAATATCATATTAAACACCAAAGTAGATGATGATTTACTATATCTTATTAAATACCACCAATTGTCACCCTACCTTCACTATTTCAAAAAATCGATTACAAAAAACGTAACAACTATAAATGAACAAATACTTCTTAAATGTCAAGAGCAATACTTCCAAAATATTTGTAAAAACTTACTTTATATTAATTTTCTTAAGCAAAGTTCTCCACCTCCCTTCGTGTTGGTAAAAGGATTAGTATCTTCAAAATTACTTTATAGTGATGAAGGATTACGTACTTTCAATGATCTTGATATTTTTATAAAGCAAAAGGATTATGCCGACTGGATGATGTTTTTGACTGATTATGATTTTACAAGATATGGCAATGTCAGTGACAACTTCCCTGATAAAATCATAAAAAAATATAATTTCGCTCAACATTTTATCAATAAAGAAAACAACATTGCAATTGATCTGCATACAAATATTTCAAACAAGATGCATCCTTTTCAATTCGATATTGCACAATTTTTTACTAATACCTATAATATTGAAATCAATGGATTACAAGTATCTACTTTTACATCTGAATACATGATTATTTACCTTCTATACCACACTTTTAAGCATTATTATTTTAAAATCCTGTGGTTCGTTGATCTACATAAAGCCTTTAAAATCCTTGGGTATAACGATCATGAACTTCATAAGTTGATCTTGAAATATAATCTCACATCAATTTTTGATTACTACCTTACTATCTCAAAAGATTTATTTGGGAATCACAGTATTAGCCCAGATTCCATTTTACTAAAAAAGTATAAAAATAGAACCAATAAATACATAAATGAAAGCCAAGTAATATCAGGCGAATATTCCTCTGAAAATTCACTCAATAGATTGCTACTTCCTATGTATTTTATTCCAAAATTAAAATTGAAAGGGAAATATCTATTCAATCAATTTTTTCCACCGGCAGAAATTTTACCTGAATATTACGAAGATAATTTCAGGTATTTAAAGAACAGAATAAATCGAATTCGAAGGCTATTATGAAACTACTTTCATTTAATTTTTTACTGAATTAGATTTAAACCATGATTGATATTACAAAAATTAAAATTCGGGGATTTCATATTGATTCATACAATCATGTCAACAACACACGTTATCTTGAGTTTTTAGAAGAAGCACGCTGGAATATCAAAGACCGACATCTCCAATTTTTTAATGATTATGAAGATGAATATGGATTAATAACTGTTAATAATAACATTGACTATTTATTGCCATCCTTTCTTGGAGATGACCTTCGTATAGAATCCCAAGTATTAAAAATCGGTACAAAAAGTGTTGTATTTCAACATGATATCTTTAATGATTCAAATAATAAACATATTATTCGTGCAAAAGCAACTTTCGTATTTTTTAATAGAAAAAAAAATCAATCAGAACAAATACCTGAGGAGTTAAGAAAAAAATTATTAATGCTTTTTATTGATAACTAATTAATTATCACTGTTATTTATTATTTTTTTCTTTGGAAATAAAGAATATTTTTTTATAATTGACCCGAAATAAAATTATTTAATTAATGAAATTCAAATACTCAAAAATATCAACACCTACTAAAAATAAAATTTTATAAATCTTACAAAAGATACATGTATCTTTTGTAGTGAGGAGGAGGGAAAAGGCTTGTTGCAAAACAAGCCTTTTTTTATATCTAAAAGGAAGGAAAAGTATTAATCTATTTTTCAACAGCCATAATATCGAATTCAGCAAGTGATGTCCAGGGACCACTGAATGCAGAATAGGCTATTAACTTCAAGTATCGTCCATTAATTTCTTTATCAAATCGTACTAAATTTAGTTTTGTAGCATGTTCTAGTGTACCCTTTTTTATAGTACTCCAATCACCTCCATTGACGCTAATAAACAATTCAAAATCTTTTATTGAACCATTAATTCCACCATCCTGACGTGGTAACAATTTTATCCCTGCTAGGGTAAATTCATTACCTAAATCAATAACTACTTCATGAGGATGTTTGGTAGTATTTTGACTCCATTCTGTATGCCAGATAGTATGATTATTTACATCTATTATTTTTGAAGCATCTTCACCGGGTTCATTGGAATCTGATGATATGATTTTCCAAAGGCTTTTATCCACCTCAATCTCTTTTATAGGCCTATAAAAATATTCTTTTACCACACTACTTGCTTTGAAATCAGTATCAATCGCAATCGCTTTTAGTTCCACATTTGAGTCGATCTCAAAAGGACCTGTGTATTTATTGGATTTTTCAGATGGTATTGATCCATCCAATGTGTAAAACACTTCTCCAAAATCATTATTTTTTTCAATATGGATAAGTCCTGTTTTATCCAATTTTATTATCGGCAATGGCAATTTAATTTTACCTTTAGCCACTTTGTCAACATCATTGATCTTTTGTAAAGGTCGAATGGAGAAAGCAAAATTCACAGCTTTTGGTTCAAGAATATATTGCGATAAAACTCCTGGTCCACAACTGGCATTTCCCAAACCTCGCTGTTGATAATCAAGAGACAGATATACTTTATCACTTTCATGTAAATCATTTAAATGTTCTGCTTCATCAAGCTGTTTCTCTGTATAATTCAAAGCAGTAAATTCCATTTTATTATCAGCAACAAAGACTACACCTTTTTTGCCATCTGTCATTGACACCCATTTAACATTTTCCCTGTTTGCCATAGATTGTGGACGAACATAAGGAACAAAGAAATCTTTTACATCTTTCTGGTATCTGCTAAAAATTGCACCAGCATTTCTGTCATTATAATTTTCCCAAGGTCCACGTCCATACCAATCAACAGATAATAATTTTTCATTCAGTTCCATTGTCACACCAAGTCTTGGTAGTTCTGGTACATCTTTCGTTGGATAGATATCATTATCTACGAAAATAACACCATCAGGATAGATTGCATATTCAGTTGTTATTTCAAATAAGAGTTGTTGATCTTTTCCGAAATATTCTTTCTCGCATGTAATTGAATATTCTGCATCGGTTTTATTTTCTTTTATAGATTTTACACTGCTTTGCATATTATCAAGACCTACCTCCAACCAATTTCTATAAATATGATCATTGTCAACTGGAGCACGAAAAGCATTCAATTCTAATCCATCTACAAAAATCTCCTCACTTCCATATTGCAAAGATTTAATTTTTCCTGATTTTTTATCAAAAGTAAATGAAAACCCATCTCCTTTTATAGAGACTTTATTTTTATTGCTTTCCAGCTTTAGTTTAGAGTCATTTTCCTTAATTTTCGAATAGGCCACAACAGAATTTGGGTTATTAAATAAAAATTGATTATATGCCACGAGATGGTCTTTTTTGAGTAGCAATTCATCTTCTTTTAAATGAAAATAAAGATTCATTGTATAATCACTTCCGGGTGTCATAGTAAACTTTTCATATGGAATCAATAGTGCACTTGATTTTTGTGGATCAATAACCAATGTTGAAATTTTTCCATCTTGAATAATTTTTCCATTTTCCTCGATTTGCCATTTTAAATAGTATTTATTTAATCCCACAAAAAAGTTTTCATTATAAATATTAACAGTGCCTTTTTCTAGATTTTCTGCTGTTACTTGAATTGATTGATAAACATGTTTTGCTTCATCCATTTTTGGTGATGGTGTATGATCAGGAAACAGCAATCCATTACAACAAAAATTCCCATCACTTCCAACATTTTCAGGGCCATAATCACCGCCATAAGTGTAGTACAATTTGCCATTTTCATCAATTTCCTGTAATCCCTGGTCAACCCAGTCCCAAATAGAACCACCTTGTAAATATTTAGAGTTTCGAATCTCAATCCAGTAATCATTCAGCGAACCCATAGCATTTCCCATTGCATGTGCATATTCACACATGATAAGTGGTCTTTCCTGCTTCTGGCTTCCATAATTTTTTATATAACCCACACTAGGATACATTGGACAATATATATCTGTATGTTTTGCAAATCCTGCTCTTTCATAATGAACTGGTCTTGAAGCATCACGATTTTTTAACCATGCTGCTGCATTTTCAAAATTGATGCCATCACCTGCTTCATTTCCAAGTGACCATATAATGATTGAAGGATGGTTTTTATCTCTTTCTACCATTCTTTGGATACGATCAAAATGGGCTTCAAACCATTCAGGATCTTTTGCAAGACTCTCATCACCATAACCCATTCCGTGTGATTCAATATTTGCTTCATCAATGACATAGATGCCATATTTATCACAGAGTTCATACCAATAAGGATCATTGGGATAATGCGCTGTTCTAACAGTATTAAAATTGTATTCCTTCATCAACTTGATATCATTTAACATAGACTCTTTGGACACTATATGACCAGTGACAGGATCATGTTCATGACGATTAGCACCCTTGATCAGAATAGGTTTTCCATTTACTAACAATTGTCCGTTTTTAATTTCTGATTTTCTGAAGCCAATCTTTGTTGATATGGCTTCTTTAATTTTCCCATCTTCAACCAATTCTAAAATAAGTGTATACAAATTTGGTTCTTCAGCACTCCATTTATTTACCTTTTTTACTTTTGTAGAAAATGTCACAGATGGGTTAATTACCTTTTTGTTTATTTCAAAAATACTTTTATCATTTTCATCAATAATTTTTGTTCTGATTTTGATATTTTTACCCGGTTTTGTTAAATCAATTCTAATATCAAAAATGCCATTTTCATAATCTCCATCCAGAGTTGCATTTACAAAATAATCTTTAATTGCAACATCCGGTTTTGAATAAAGGTAAACATCCCTTTCAATCCCGCTGATTCTCCAAAAATCCTGACATTCTAGATAAGAGCCATCAGACCAGCGATAAACTTCCAATGAAACATTGTTATTTCCTTCAACCAGGTAATCAGAAATATCCCATTCAGCAGGAGTTTTTGCTCCTTGACTATAACCGACTTTTTGACCATTGATCCAAATATAAAAGGCAGATTTTACAGCACCGAAATGAAGATAAACTTTACGATTATTCCAATTTTCCGGGATTGTAAAGTTTCGACGATATGATCCTACAGGATTGTAGTCATGAGGAATATTGGGTGGAGAAGGTCTTTTATGAGGCGAAAATGCATAAGGTTGGTTTACATAGATCGGTACTCCATAACCTTCTCTTTCCCAATTTGAAGGAACTTTTATATCATTCCAACCAGATATATCAAAATCATTTTTATAGAACTCTAATGGCCTATCAGCGGGCTTTCTTACCCAATTGAACTTCCAGGTTCCATTCAAACTTTTATAGTAAGGCGAATCTTTGATATCTTTTGTTTTTGCATCAATTTCATTATCAAATGGCACAACACATACATGAGGAGCAACTTTATTGATTCCAAATACTTTTGGATTTTCCCAATCCACTCTTTTCTCAGCATGTAAATCGATTACAATAATTAATAATAATATTGCCAACATTAATTTTTTCACTATATATCTCCTGTTAATTCCATTCAAAAAAGCGGCAAATCTCTTTGCCGCTTTCAAATATATGATAGTTTTCTTTATGCTATACGAAAGCTTTAGGATTAAGGTGTTCTACCTCAAACAGTTCCCGTGTTTCCAGCATTGCTGCCCCAAGTGCTCCAGCCAAAGTTCCAAGATTAGATACTTTAAACTCAATATTCTTATTTAGGTGAGTCATTGAATATTTCAATGCAGACGCACGAATATTATTAATAATAAAATCATTCACTTGGGCTATTTTTCCACCAAAGATGATCATTTCAGGATTAATTATATTGATGATCTGTGACAAACCATATCCAAGATGAGTAGCTGCATCTTCCAAAATTTCAATTGAAAAAGTATCCCCCTGATTTGCACATTCAAAAACAACTTTTGCATCAATTTGGTCAATATTATCAATTTTATTGGTGATAATTGTCTGAGCTCCTTGCTCTATTTTTTCACGAGCAATTCGAGCCATGGCTTTTCCTGAAGCATAGGTTTCCAAACATCCCTGTTTTCCACAGTAGCAGAGGTTACCATCACGTACTACCTGGAGATGACCAAATTCTCCAGCATAGAAATCACTTCCATAGAAAATTTTGCCATTGATAATCATACCAAGTCCAAGTCCCCAACCAATATTAATACAAAGGACATTTTGCTTCCCTTTAGCAGATCCAAACCATAATTCACCAAGTGCCATTGCTTTAGCATCGTGTTCAATATTTACAGGTTTGTTAAACTTTTCTGTAATTACTTCTTCCAAAGGTTGATCACCAAAATTGAAATATGTTTGGCTAAGGCCTTTTGGTCCCTGAACAATTCCTGGAATAGAAATACCGATTCCCAGTACTTTTTTGTAATCTACTGAAGCATCATTCAAAACACTCTGAACTTCATTGTACAGTACTTCAATTACTGACACATCTTCGCTGCCTAGGTTAACAGATACTCTTCTATCCTGATGAATAATATTTTGAGCCAAATCCAACACAACAAAATCAGTATTGGTCCTTCCAATATCAACACCTAAAACATAACCTGCTTCCCCATTCAGTTTATAAACCAAAGGCGGTCTTCCTGCACCACGATTTTCATCTTTCACATCTACTTCTGTGACAAAACCATCCTGTTCCAATCCTGAAACCAAAGTTGTTACAACCGGCAAACTAATCCCTGTTCTGTTTTTCAAATCAGTTAGAGATAATTGCTCTTCATCCAACAATGCACGAAGAATTAAATTTCTTCGAATAATATTTTTCTTTCTGACCTTACTCATAATACCTCTAATTCTTGATAATTTATCTTATTCAAAATAAAATAACTATCGCCCAACCTTATTTAATTAAAATCATTTTTCTTATATCTATATTAATATTTGTTTTCAAGACAGCAAAATATACTCCCGAAGTAATTTTGCTTCCATTATCACTTTGTCCATCCCACATTGTTTTATATTTCCCAGAATTTTGTATGCCATCGAAAACCTGCCTGACTTTTTTCCCGTTAAGATCAAATACTGACAGATTTACGTGTGTTCTCACTGGCAGAGAATATACTAAATTTGTTATAGGATTAAAAGGATTCGGATAATTCTGTTCTAATTGAAACTCACCGGGTAGTTCTGATTCCTTTGTTTCTATTTCAGTTGGTTTGGAAATCTCAATAGCATCAGAATTCCATGAATTTACACCAAAAATAGATTTTGTAACGATTCTCAGAAAGTATGTATTTCCATTAGTGAAATCCAGATTTGAAAGTGTGTATCTTCTATCACTACCTTTTTTCCATTCCAGGGATTCATAATCATGGGGAAAAAGATCACCGGTTTTATAGACCAAATTGTTGAACTTATCATCAGAGTAGATCCTAATATCAAAGCATTCCTGTGCTGCCCATTTTGGTAATTTATAATCCCATGATATATCCACAGTTGAATCATTTACAATATTTGTTTGTATATCAGTCAATCCCGGATTTTTTGGATCAAAATCATTATTCGGATTAAAAAACAAAGTTGTTCCACTCAAAGTTCTATTTTCATAAATAGAATCGCCACCAGTTGCTAACCATATTTTATTATCAAGAACTTCAGCCTGGGTATTTGGATCATGTCCATCAGCTGTAGCCGGATTGTTTTCCTGATCATTTATAGAATAATAAGCTTTTTCATAAGTATGCCATGAGCCTGCCCTATATTTTTTGCGCGCGTTAAAAACATAACAGGAACGGTGCCACTCTGCTGTTGCGGCCCAATCTTCTACAAAAACATGGACTTCACCGAGATCAGTTTCAGCGGAACCGGAAGTGGGATTGTCAGCACGCCATAATGTAGCAATATGCATCCATTCTGTAAATTCCGGATCATAAACCCAATAATCTCTTGTTGCACCGGGAAATGAATCAATAACAACAGATCTCATTTTAACTAATAGTCTATAAGTTTGGTTATTCTTCCAATCATAATCTTTCCAGGTTTTCACTCCTGTGCCTTCACCTCCAAAGCCACTGGAACTAACATGATATCCTTTCCAAAGAACTTTTGCTTCTGCACCTGGAGGTACAGCAGATACATCACCATCAACATAATCCCACAATGAGAAATGTAAAGTACGTCTTGAATCATTAACATCCTGAATACCACAATAACCGCCAGTAAAATTTATTGGAGCATAATATGTGTTATTAGAAGAAGAATCTACTTCAATATCTACCATCAATACTTGTGCATCAAAATTAGAGTCATCACGAAATCCAAGATGCAAAGAACTAGCCCAACCATCAATGTCTATATTTGGATCTAAGGCATCGTTGAGATTAATTTCTGCTGCTGTTGCCCAGACATTTTCATTCACTTCTGAAAGAGCAACCAATTTTACAAATTGAGCAATCACTGGTGAATCAAAATCTTCGATCTGTTTCGCAGTCTTATCTGGCCATTGTCCTTGTACTACAGGTTCGCCCCAATTACTGGTATCATTGGAGACGAAGATCTGAAAATCTTTGATCCTGCCATTACCAGAATTTTGTCGTGGCCAATAGGAGAAATTTTCTATTGTATATTCTTTATCCAGTTTGAAGATAATTTCATGAGGATAATCAGGTTCAGATTGAGACCATTCAGTATGCCAAAAGGTTTCAACATCACCATCCAGTACATTTGCTGCTTTACCATCTTCCCCTGCGGTTTCTTCACTATCAACATAGATAATTTCCATTGCACTTTGAGGAATTTCTTCCATTGCAAATATATTGGAAATTGCAATTATTACAATTATTATGATGCCGACTATATTTAATACTTCTTTTTTCATTTGTACTTTTCTATCCTCTTATTACCTAGATAATTTCAATTATTTCATTATACTTAATATCTTCTGAACTACTGCCAATCATAATATTAAATTTCCCTGATTCCAGTATATATTCACCTTTATTATTGTAATAACCACAATCTTTTAATTTAATTTTCAAATTGACTTGTTTAGTTTCACCTTTTTTTACACCAACTTTTTTAAAGGCTTTAAGCTCCTTAACAGGGCGTGTGATTGAACAATATTCTTGACGGATATAAAGTTGTATCGTTTCTTTCCCATCCATTTTACCAGAATTGTTTAGATCTACAGTAACTGTTAACTCATCATCAAAGGATAATTTATTACTACTGAGGGACACACTTTCATATTCATAATTCGTATAACTTAAACCAAAACCAAATGGCCACAGTGCATCAGGTGATGAAAAGACATAATCACGACCAGGAGCCCCATAACTTCCTCGATTTTTATAATATCCTTTGTCTGTAGGTAAATAATTGTAGAAACATGGTAAATGACCAACACTCTTTGGGAAGGACACAGATAGTCTTCCTGATGGATTTACTTTTCCGATTAATACTTCAGCTATAGAAAATCCACCTTGTTCTCCAGGATACCAGGCTTCTATAATAGCCGGTATATTATCTTTGATCCATGGAATAGAGAATGGCTTCCCTTGAATCAGAACTACAATTGTGGGCGTTCCCGTAGCAGCAATTGCTTCAACTAATTCTTGTTGTTTTCCTGTTGGATCAAGGTCTGATAAATCGAAACCTTCTCCACTAGTACTATTGGAATAGTCTCTAGCGAGTGATGCACTAGCTGTACCAATTGCTACAATGGCTACATCACTTTCTTTCGCTATTTTTACAGCATCAGTTATTCCATCGTCACGAAGTGTAACTAAATCACATCCTTTTGTATAGTTGATTTTCACATTTTCCGGAAGTACCTGTTTTAAACCTTCCAACAATGTTATTCCATCTTTATTACTTCGACTCCATGTATAATCACCAAATTGTACCTGGTCAGCATTTGGGCCGATTACTGCGATAGAATTTAGGTTCTTCACATCTAAGGGAAGTATATTTTTATCATTTTTTAAGAGAACAATACTTTCATCAGCCATTTGTTTGGCTAATGCCAGATGTTCTGGAGTTCGCATTTTTGACTGAATATTTTTTTCATCAACATAAGGATTCTCAAACAATCCGGTTTTGAATTTTACATATAGTATTCTAACAACTGCTTTGTTTATTACTTTTATGTCTAATTCACCACTTATTACTAAACTATCAAGGTACTGAAAACAGTGTGGTCCTGGTGCTTCCAAATCAATTCCAGCCTCCAAAGCCAGTTTTCCTGCTTTGGCATAATCTTCAGTTACATTATGAAATGAATGTAACATTGAGATTGATCCCCAATCAGAATAAACATATCCATTGAATCCTAGTTCATTTCTCAATAAATCAGTGTATATAGGTTTTGATCTGCATATTGCTTCACCATTATATGAATTATATACACTCATTACAGAAAGTATATTTGCTTTTTGCACTGCAGTTCTGAATGAAGGTAAGTGAATATTATATAGTTCATACATTCCACCCGGTGATGATCCTAGATTAAGTCCTCCATAGGGTGCACTATAACCAAGGAAATGTTTGGCTGTAGCAATAATACTTGCTTGTCCAGGAATTGTACCTTCCTGCAATCCTTTTATCATTGAAGTTCCCATACAAGAAATTAGGAAAGGATCTTCGCCAAATGTTTCTTCTACTCTGCCCCAGCGTAATTCACGAGCGACATCCAGTACAGGGCTAAGCACCTGTGAGACACCAACTGCTTTAACTTCTTTGTGAATAGCAATCCCAACCTCATTTACTAACTTTGGATTCCAACTACTTCCCATTCCAATTGCTTGTGGAAATATCGTAGCACCATCTTGAACAAGGCCGTGCAAACTTTCGCTTAGAAAAATTGCTGGAATTCCTAATCGAGTGTTATTTACCAAATATTTTTGTATTTTATTTACAGCATCAGCATATTGATTAACATTTAATTGGAAGCCATGAATTGTGCCTATACCATTTTTATATTTATCTTCATTAAAATGAGCACTTTCAACATTGTTATCTTGTTTCATATCATCACAACCGGCTTCAGATAACTGTGCTATTTTTTCTTCCAATGTCATTCTATTTAGCAAATCCGATACTCTTTTTTCAATTGGAGTATTGGGATTTTTATAAAGCATCACTTCATTTGAATTATTAGAACAAGAATGACATAATAAACCTAGAAGTATTATTACTAGAGTAAATGGAATATATTTAACTACAGGTTTCATAATATTTATTTACTTACCTTTATTAATACGACTTCATGAGGGTTTACATTACATGTAAATATATTTAAGTCTTTACCAACATTTTCATGTTTCCACAAATCCCGAATGTTAGCTTTTGATTTAATTCCCAGTTCAGAAAAATCTAATGATAGTTCTAATGCTTCATTGTCATTTCTATTGAGAAAACCGACAGCCCAGTCTCCACCTGAAAGTTCTTTTGCCCAAATCTCTTTATCATTTTCTTTAAATATTCTTTGGGCCTGCTTTCCCAATTTATCCTGGTTGATAGCAATGACTTCTTCGTTAGTAAGTATTTCGAGGCTTTCTTTATCAATTGTTCGGATATCACAAGAAGCAATCAATGGTGAGTTTAACAAACTCCATAAACTCATCTGGCTTCTGTATTCAGTCAAACTGCAACCATGTTTTCCCGAAGCATTACCAGTTCCATTCAATCCAACAACCAGCATGTCCATATCATTCCAGTGTCCCGGTTTTGCGTATTGCCAAAGGTTAACATTTCTGTCAAGACAATTAATGATTCCATTGTGTCCACTATCATATTGACCATGATCCCAGATATCACGAATATCCCAGGTAGTCCGCCAAACATTTCCACCAACTACCGCACTCCATTCCCAGGGTTTTCTTGGTCCCCATTCACAGATAGCAAAGAGCATCGCACGATCGGTTCTGGCAATGGCATCTGCCATAGCTTTGTATCTCACTATTGCAGAATCCTGTGGAGCGGGTGCACCACAATAATCATATTTTAAATAATCCATTTCCCACTCAGCAAATGTTTGTGCATCAATCTCTTCATAGCCGTAACTGGCAATGGCTCCAGCACAAGTATATTCTGCTGCATCGGAGTAAATTCCAATTTTCAAACCTTTGGAATGAACATAATCTGCCAATGCTTTCATCCCACTTGGAAATTTTGCCGGATCTGGTTGCAATATATCATTTTCATCTCTCTCTCCCTGCCAGAGATCATCTATGATTATGTATTCATACCCGGCATCTTTCATTCCTGTTTCCACCATTGCATCAGCAATTTCATGGATTAATTGTTCACTAATGTCACCACAGAACATATTCCATGTCATCCAGCCCATTGGAGGTGTCTGAGCAATTTGCTCATTTTCACAAGAGATTAACATTAAATATAATATTGGTATTAAAATTATCTTTTTCATGTTAGTTCCGGATGATATTTGAAAGGTTTTTACTAGGAAAATGTTTCAATCTAAGATATTTCCCATCCATCGAATTATCCTGTTTCGGAAACTCGATTCCAATAAAAAAATTGTCAGCATAGACAGGACCATCTGCTGCTGTATTTCCTTTGAAAACATATGATGGATATGAAATATCCACTCCGTCAATTATCATTCTTTCCACTTCAATTGTGGAGATATTTCTTTTGTGAGCCTTAGTAGATAATTCAAAATTATTCCTAATGTAAAAATCATTATCATAATTGATTTTGTAATTCTGTCCGGTATATCTGTTTTCCAGCGATGTTATAGAAATAGTTTCATCAACTTTAACTACACACTTAATTCCTTTATTTTCAATTACATAATCTTTTGCATTTAGCGAAAGAGCAATAATGATTATAAGTGATGTAATTTTTAAAATTCTGTTCAACAAAGTGGATTCCTCTATGAATTTTTAAGAAGAAGCAGGAGGAAAAGAATGTTTCCTCCCGCTTCAAAAGTATATGTTATTTTACTAACATCATTTTTTTAGTTGCTACATTTTTTCCGGCTTTCAGTTTATAGAAATAAACACCACTGGAAAGAGTTGATGCATCAAAATTAAGAGAATATGCACCAGCAGCCTGTTTTTTATTGCTTACAAGTTTTTGAACCTGTTCACCAAGAACATTGTAAATGAAAAGATTTACAGTTTCATTTTTTGGTAAGTAGTAATTGATCTGAGTTGTTGGATTGAAAGGATTTGGATAATTTTGAGAAAGTTTGAATTTTTTAGCAAAACTTTCATCCGTTTCAATAGAAACTTCCTGTACTACAGCAGTATCAAGATAGATAACAGAAGCAGCTCCTGTAATACCAGCTTCATTTGTACCACGAATACCCAACCATCTTACACCTTCTGGAGGAGTAATAGTAAAACTTCCACCCACAACACCATCCATAACTTCATCAAAAGCTACGATAGCGGCATCATCTATGAATACTTCACCTTTGTTAGGAATTTTTCCAGGATAGTTACTTCCCATACCAACGTGGAAATAATGTCCCCAATCTTTCCAAAACACATCATTTGGTGTAAATGGATAAGCTTGTTCTTCCCATTCACCATTGCTTGAACCAACTGCTCTATCATATCCTAAAGCAAAGATTTTGGTATAGTGGAATGTATCCCAGTAGTAT
>Ga0070729_10000969_pt1 | contig 49641 bp, 48 predicted proteins | sample tdDd472_FD_66725 | JGI IMG/M metagenome (GOLD analysis project Ga0070729, IMG submission 66725) | Marine sediment microbial communities from the Atlantic coast under amendment with organic carbon and nitrate - tdDd47.2 | ecosystem: Environmental > Aquatic > Marine > Coastal > Sediment | place... | reverse complement strand
GACGATCGCCATGACGTTGGCGTTGACCTCCTGCACCTCTGCAACGATCACTTCCAGCGCCTTGCCCGTCTCGCCGACAAGCTCGGAGCCGCTCTTGACCTGCTGCGAGGAGGTGTTGATCAGCGTCTTGATCTCCTTTGCCGCATTGGCCGAGCGCTGCGCCAGTTCGCGCACTTCCTGGGCGACGACGGCAAAGCCCTTGCCGGCCTCGCCGGCGCGTGCAGCCTCGACGCCCGCATTGAGCGCCAGGAGGTTCGTCTGGAAGGCGATCTCGTCGATCATGCCGATGATGTTGCCGATCTTCTGCGAAGAGCTTTCGATTGCCTCCATCGCGGCCACGGCCTGCTTGACCACCTCGCCCGATTTCTCGGCGGAAGCCTTGGTGCGGCTGACCAGCGTACCGGCCTCGTCGGCGCGCGATGCCGATTCCTTCACCGACGCGGTAACCTCCTCCACGGCGGCCGCGGTTTCTTCCACGGAAGCCGCCTGCTGCTCGGTGCGCCGGGACAGGTCGTCCGCGGCCGAGCGGATCTCGTCGGATGCGCCCTGGATCGTCGAGGCGTTCTCGCCGACGTTACGCATCGCATCCTCGAGCTTCTCGATCGAGTGGTTGAAGTTGATGCGCAGCTGGTCGAGTTCGGGGATGAACGTCTCGGAGATGCGCTGTTCAAGATCGCCGTCGGCGAGTCTCTGAAGACCTGAGCCGATCTCGTTGACCGCCTTGACCCGGCCGGTGACGTCCGTTGCGAACTTGACCACCTTCGCGACCCGGCCGCGATCGTCGAAAACCGGATTGTAGGACGCGTTGATATGAACTTCTCTTCCGCCCTTTCCGATACGAAGGAACTCGGCGACCTGGGCTTTTCCCTCATTGAGTTCGCGCCAGAACTGGGTGTAGTCAGCGCTTCCAGCATATGTAGGATCGACGAACATGCTGTGATGTTTTCCGACGATTTCGTTGCGCTGGTAGCCGAGCGCGTTGAGGAAATTTTCGTTCGCCGTAATGATCGTGCCATCCGGCCGAAACTCGATCGTCGCCTGCACCTTGCCGACCGCATCCAGCTGCGCCCGGTAGTCTAGATTGGCCAGTCGCTCGGCGGCATTCGCCCATTCGACGACAAAGCCATCGATCTTGCTTCCCGACCGTAGCGGAGTAACCGCAAGATCAAACGTCCTGTTGCCGATGCTGATCGTGGCCTTGTGCGGCGTCTTCAGTTCCGCCAGCATCCTGCGCTGGTGCGCAGGGTTCTTGTGGAAGCTGTCGATGTTGCGACCCACGAGCTTGGCGGCATCAAAACCCGGAAGCTCCTTGCGCAGATCATCTTCGGCTTCGCTAAGAAGCTCCCGGACCGCGGCGTTCATATATGTGATGTTCAGCGACGCATCGGCGATCATGATATTGGCGCCCACCATTTCGAGCGCTTCAAGGCGATGCTTTTCCTTGCTGGTACTAAAGAGATTCATCTTGGCTTCGCTTCCGTCAACAGAATTGGGTGTCTTGCGCGCGGGGGTGCGCCTGCGGCTCGAAATCTTGGGAGTTTCTTGTGGGGGGAGTACATGCCGGGGAACCGGTTGCTCCCTACACGCTTCATGCGAAACGGATGTGCAAGCTTCCGTAAGGGCAATGCGATTTGTTACAGTTGATCCTTAATGGACCATGAAGACGCCATCGGCGGCATGATCGGCATCGTGCTTGCCAAGCCGCCGGTGGAGAATCCGATCACGCAGCCTGCTTCCGGCTGAGGGGAACGACGGCACCGCTCATGCCTGACCGGGCACTACCAGTCGACGATGGTTCCGTCTTCGAGAACGGCGTTCTTCGTGTGATAGACTTCCGGCGCGAAGGGGTGTTTCGCGCATTCGTCCTCGTCGACCTCGACGCCGAGGCCCGGCGTGTCGGGCACCTGCCAGTGGCCGTCGGTCATGACGATCGGGCCGCGCACGACGTCGAAATACCACGGCACCGCGCCGACCATCTCCTCCTGGATGATGTGGTTCGGCGTCGAGACGGCGAAGTGCAGCGCCGCCGCGCCCGCGATCGGGCCGAGTGGGTTGTGCGGCGCGACGCCCATGCCGGCGGTTTCCGCCATGGCGGCGATTTTCTTCGTCTCGAGCAGCCCGCCGCAATGGCAGATGTCCGGCTGCGCGATATCCATCGCGCGCATGTGGAAATGCGTCTCGAACTCGCCGCGGTCCACCAGCCGCTCACCCGTCGCGATCGGCACCGGCGATTTTTCGGTTATCCGCTTCATGGCGCGCGCGTCGCCCGGCTGGACCGGTTCCTCGACGAACATCGGGCCGTAGGGCGCGACCGCATCGATGAACGAAAGGGCGGTGGCGACCGAGCCCGGCTTGCCGTGAAAATCGAGCATGATCTCGGTATCGGGGCCGGCGGCCTCCCGCAGGCCCGCCATGAGCCTTTCCACATGGGCCACCGCCTTGCGCGGCGCGTAGGCGTGGACGTAGGGCAGGATCACGACCTTGAAGGCGGTGTAGCCTTTCGCCAGGACCTCCTGGGTGCGCTCGATCAGCGGATCGACGCTGTCGGTCTCGTAGACCGCGCGCATGTCGCCGAAGCCGAGATGGGTGTAGACATGCACCTTGTCGCGCGTTCGCCCGCCGAGAAGCTTCCAGACCGGCACGCCGTAATGCTTGCCGGCGATGTCCCACAGGGCGAGCTCGATGCCCGAGGCCGCGCTCATCCCGATCGCGCCGAGCGGCCAGAACGACTGCTTGCGCATGGCCCGGACCGCCTGCTCGATATCGAGCGGATCCCGGCCGATCACCAGCGGCGCGAGGTCCTCGATCGCGCCGGCGACGCCCCTTGTCTTCCATTCGAGCGTCGCCTCGCCCCAGCCATGCAGGCCCGGCACATCCGTCTGGACCTTGACGAACACCCAGTTGCGCATCTCGGCATTCACGACATGCGCGGTGATGGAGACGATCTTCACCCGGTTGGCCTCCCTCAGCCCTTTGCTACAACAGGCACTAGACCGCCCAGATGGCGAGCGGCGGATAGAACAGCAGGATGCCCAGCACCAGCAGCTGAAGCGCGATGAACGGCAAGAGCGCCGTGTAGATGTGCTTCAGGGTGATGTCGGGCGGCGCCACGCTCTTCAGGTAGAAAGCGGCAGGGCCGAAGGGCGGCGTCAGGTAGGAGACCTGCATGTTGACCGCGAACAGGATGCCGAACCAGATCGGGTCGTAGCCGAGTTCCTTGACGATGGGCACGAAGATCGGAAGCGTCAGCAGCGCGATGCCGATCCAGTCGAGGAACATGCCGAGGACGATCAGGATCGCCATCATCACCAGGATGATCACGACCGGCGAGGCGTCGAGCCCGAGGATCGCCGCCGACACGAAGCGGTTTCCGCCCATGAGGTTGTAGACGCCGACCAGCACGGCGGCGGCGATGCCGATCCAGATGATCATGCCGCAGGTCTCGAGCGTATGGACCAGACTGTCCTGCAGCATCTTGTAGTTGAGCTCGCGCCGCAGCAGCGAGATGACCAGCACGGACGAGACGCCTAGCGCCGCGGCCTCGGTGATCGAGGCGACGCCGGCATAGATCGAGCCCAGCACGGCGATGACGATGAAGAGCGGCGCGATGAGCGCCTTGAGCGCCGAGGCGACCGATTCCTCCGCCTGCTCCGCCTTCGACATGGGCGGGCCAAGATCGGGGTTTTGCAGGCAGCGCACGAGCACATAGGCGATGTAGCAGCCAAGCAGCAGCATGGCCGGCGTGATCGCGGCGACGAAGAGATCGGCGATCGAGACGCCCGCGACGAGGCCGTAGATGATCAGCACGATCGATGGCGGCATCATGGTGCCGAGCGAGCCACCGGCGCAGACCACGCCGATCGAAAGCGAGCGGTCGTAGCCGAGCCGCAGCATCTGCGGCAGCGCCAGGATGCCCAGCAACACGATCTCGCCGCCGATCACCCCCGACATGGCGGCCATCAGGATCGCCACGACCAGTGTCTGGACCGCGACGCCGCCGGGCAGGCGCCCGGCGAGTATTCGCATTCCGTTGAAGAGATCCTTGGCGATGCCCGACCTGTCGAGCAATGCGGCCATGAGGATGAACATCGGGATGGCGACGAGCGAATATTCGGTGATGAAGCCGAATATGCGGGAGGTCACCAGCGGAAGGGCATTCCCGCCGAACCAGCCGAAAGTGAAGATGAGCGCGACCAGCCCGGTGACCCAGGCAAGCGGTTGCCCGGTCACCAGAAGAAGGAAAATCATCCCGACGAGCAGTAACGTGCCGTTCTCGATGCCGAGTGCGTTGAGGCCCATATCACCCGTCCTCGCGCGATACGTCGCGGCGGATGGCCTTGACCAGATGGATGGCCGACTGGACGAACATCAGTACGACGCAGATCAGGATGATGATCTTGAGCAGCGCCGGCGTTGGCGGGTTCCAGGCGGTGCCTGTTCCCTCGAAGCGAATTTCGCCGGTCGGCGTGTGCGTCGCCTTCCAGGCGAGCGTCCAGCCGGCATAGCCGAGGCCTGCGAAGAAGATCATGGCAATGATGGAATTGGCGATGTCGAGCCAGCGCCGCGCGGCGGGTGACACCGTGTCGTAGATCATGCGCACGCGGATGTGCTTGTCGCGGGCCAGCGCGATGGGGCCGCCGACGAGAAAAATCGCCGCGATGAGAAAGGTCGTCGATTCGTGCACCCACATTGTCGGGCTGTCGAAGACGTAGCGCGCGATCACCTCGTAGACGCTGATCGCGAAGGCAATGAAGATGCCCCAGGACAGAACCTTGGCTGAATTCGCGACGATCTTGTCGAGACCGCTTCTGATCTCGACGTCTTCCTCCGGCGGTTCCGGTATAAGGTCCGGATTGTCCGACATGGCTTCCTCCCAGTCAGGTGTATGCGCCCGGCCGGGTGTCCGGCCGGGCGCCTGTCGTTAGCGGTTCACGCTGTCCGGATCAGAGCTGGTTGCGGCCCTTGAGATAGGAGACGACCGCATCGTAGTAGCGCTGGGTCATTTCGGTCTTGCCGGCCCAGTTTTCCCACTCTTTCTGCGCGATCTGACGGAACTTCGTCCGCTCGTCGCCCGACCAGTTGATGATCTCGATCTCCGGGTTCTCCTTCGCCTTGGCCACGGCCTCGGCGTCGAGCTTGCGCACCGAATAGACGTGCTGGAAAATGAACTTGTCGACGGATGCGTTCAGGATCGCCTTCAGGTCATCCGGCAGTTCGTCCCACACCGACTTCGTCATCGAGATGTCGATCAGCGGCAGCGAGTGGAAGCCCGGATAGAGCGGATAAGGGGCAACATCGTTCATGCCCTGGGCCTGGTTGGTCGCGAAAACCGTATAGTCGGCGGCCTCGACGACGCCCTTGTCGAGCGCGGTGAAGACCTCGGAACCGGGCAGGGCCACAGGCGAAGCGCCGGCCTTCGAGAAGATCTCGTAGACCATGCCTTCCGGCGCACGCAGCTTCAGGCCCTTCAGGTCTTCGACGCTGCGCAGCGGCTTGCTCGAAACGAAGGCTTCCGGCTCGGTCGCCGCCGCACCGATGAAGTGGACGCCGTAGGGCTCGACCAGCTCGGCGTAAAGCTCGTGGCCGCCGCCGGACTGCATGAAGCCGAGCAGTTCGAACGGGTCGCTCCACGCGCCGACGAGATTGCCCATCATCGCGAAGGCCGGATCCTTGCCCGCGAAATAGCTCGGGTCCGTCAGGTGGCCCTGAAGGATGCCGGAGCCGACAGCGTCGAGCGTGTCGGTATGCGGCACGACGGATCCGATCGGCAGGATCTCGATCTCGATGCGGCCGCCGGACATTTCCTTAACGCTTTCGGCCCATTTCTGCTTGTTGATGAAGCCCGGCTCGCCGGCCGTTTCGGACGTCTGGAACGTCCAATTGTAATCGGCGGCCATGGCCGTGCCGGAAACCAGCAACGTTAATGCGGCGACAGTCGCCCCACTCAGAATTCTCTTGAACATAGTCGTCTCCTCCCTGAGATCGAACCAACATACGACCGGATTTTGCAATCCGCGGAAAAATACTATGATTTCCCTTCGGGCATTGAATGCATGAAGCGGTCGCACGATCAACACCGGAATTCAGGATAGTTGGACTCGTGCACGGACAATCGCTCGAATGACGGGCATACGCCCGTCGCGACTTACGTTAACGTTAAAGTTCCGCCCGTTGTGCGTCAGATGTATGGTGACGAGCACGGTCGATCCCGCATCGTCCTCGAGATCGGCGGTGAGAAGTCTTCTGAAATCACCGGGTTACCCCCGATCAGAATGCGGAAGCGCATGCGCTGTGAATGACACCGAAGACCACAGGTCGAATGACCTGCGGAGGGTGTGGGTCACATATCCGACCAGTGCCGCTTCTTGCCCACCTTGCGCTCCAAGAGCGCCACGGCTTCCAGATGCGGGGTCCAGATGAACTGGTCGACGGGCGTCACCGATTTCAGCGTGAAGCCGGCCTGAATCAGGATGGCAAGGTCGCGGGCCAAGGTCTCGGGATTGCAGGAGATTGCGGCGACGTGGCGGACCGTCGAGGCGGCGATTTCCGTGACCTGGGATTCCGCGCCGGCGCGCGGCGGGTCGAAGACAATCCCGTCATAGGGTTTCAGTTCCTGCACGGTCAGCGGCCGGCGGGCGAGGTCGCGGCGTTCGACGGTGACCGGCTTCAGCCGCTTGTCGGAATTGTCGCGGAAGGCGCGGTCGAGCGCGGCGAGCGCCGGGCCGTCGCCCTCGACGGCATGCACGGTTGAATTCTTCGCAAGGCGCAGCGCGAAGGTGCCGCAACCGGCATAGAGATCGGCAACGCGCTTTGCCTTCGCCATGTGAGAGGTGACGAGTTCCGCCATCTGCTCCTCCATCGCAGGCACGGCCTGCAGGAAGGCGCCAGGGGGCGGCGAGACGGTGACTTCGCCGAATGCGACGAGCGGGCGCTTCGGCGCGAGGATGATCTCGCCATTTACGGTGAGCCGGGCGAAACCGAGCGCGCGGACAGCGTCGGCCGCGGCGCGCTTCCGCTCATCCTCGGGCGCGATATTGCCATCGACGGCGATATCGAGGCCGGAACGGGTCTGGTTGACGGTGACATGGACGGTCTTGCCGGCCGGCAGGAACGTCGCGAGCAGTTCCTTGAGGACGGGCCGGGCGGCGTCGATCTCCGGCGTGATGACGTGGCATTCGGTGATGTCGACGACATGGTTGCTCGATGCCTGCTGGAAACCGAGCAGCACGCCCTTCTCGGTCGCGATGGCCGAGAAGACGGCACGGCGGCGCGAATAGGGCTCGCAGAAGCGGGCCGACTGGATGACGGATGTGTCGAGGCCGCGTGCGGCGAGCGCCTGGGTCAGCAGGGCTGTCTTCCACGCGCGATAGGCGTCCTCGCCCATATGCTGTAGCGAGCAGCCGCCGCATGTCTCGAAATGGACGCAGACCGGCTCGATCCTCTCCGATGAGGACGTCTTGACCGAGAGCAGCGCGGCCTGCTTGCCGTCGGCGATGGCGGTTACCGTTTCGCCCGGCAGCGTGTAGGGCACGAAAACCGGGCCGGCATCGGTTTTCGCAACGCCGTCGCCGCGCGCGCCGAGATGGTCGATCGTGAGCGTCGCGGTCTTGCTCATTTTTTTCGTCCTGCCAGCAGATATTCCATGTTGCCGTCGCCGCCGGAAATCGGCGAGGGGCAGAGGCCGAGAGCCCTCCAGCCGGGCTGGGTGGAGAGCCAGTCGGCGAGATCGTCGGCGCAAGCCTGCGCCGCATCCGGCGCAACCAGCCCGCCCTTGCCGACCTTGTCGCGCCCGACCTCGAATTGCGGCTTGACCAGCAGGACAGCCTCCGCGCCCGGCGCGGCCAGCGAGAGGGCAGGCGGCAAAGCGAGTTTCAGCGAGATGAAGCTGACATCGGAGACGACGAAGTGCGGATGTACGCCCTGGAGATGGACGAGGTCGAGATCGCGGGCGTTCAGCCCCTCGATATTGGTGACGCGGGGATCGGCGGCGAGGTCGGCATCCATCTGGCCGTGGCCGACATCGACGGCGATGACATGCGCCGCGCCTTCCTCGAGCAGCACCTGTGTGAAGCCGCCGGTGGAGGCGCCGACGTCGAGCGCGACGCGGCCTTTCGGCGTGAGGTCGAAATGGGTGAGGGCGGCTTTCAGCTTCAAAGCTGCGCGCGAGACATAGGCCTGCGCCGGGTCGTCGAGATCGATCGCGGCGTCGGGCGGCACCATCTGGCCGGGCTTTGCTGCCTGTCTGCCCGCGACCCGCACCGTGCCGCGCAGGATCGCATCGCGCGCTCGCGAACGCGAGGCGAATGCTCCGGTATCGACCAATAGCTGGTCGAGCCGGACGCGCTGTGTGGTTTCGGCTGTCGTCATGCCGATGTCATTGCAGGCGTGGGGCGCCTTGGCAATGACATTTGATATTATGCGTGTCAGCCGGCGTAGACGATGCGAATGTCGGTGCGCGGCGTCAGCCAGCGCGTCTTGCCATCGTCGTCCTTGGCCTCCGGCTTCGGCGGAAGCGGCTGGTAGGAGCGGATCGATCCGGTCTCGATCGAATCCGTCGCGGTGCGTCCGAAGAAGGTTTCGGTCGTTTCCGGCAGCGCGGCGGCGACGTCGTCGAGCGGGCCGAGACGCAAATCGCCGAGAGTTTCGGCAGCCTTGTCCGCCAGGAACTTGGCCAGTTTCTTGTCGAATTGCGGTTGTGCATGGGCTCCGGAGATGGGGCCGAAAACGACCGCCATCCCCAGAAAAGCACATGCGCCCGCCATTTTCAGCGTGTTCGCATACATCATGTCCACCATCCCTGTGTTGGACATGACTTTACGGAACAGGTGTTATTTCCACGCAAAGAAACGCGGTAAGTCCTTGGAAAACAAGGATGGTAAGCCCCGGCCTAACGTATAGGGTGAACCGGAGATTAAGGCCACGACCGAAGCGCGGCGCCTGGCGCCACCTCAGCCGGCGGCGTGGAACTCGACATAGACAAGGCCCTTATGCGCCTGTGCCAGCTCCGTCACGCGGGGCAGTTCATCGGCCAGCCGGCCGAAATCGATGTCCCAGAACAACTCCCCTATCGCGCCCGGATAGAAATCCGCGACGCCGCCGTCGAGGAGATAATAGATGTACAAAAGCGGCGGGATTTCCTCGAGCTGGAACCGCTCGAAGGCCAGCGGGTCGGTGGCTTCATCGAAGCCCGGCAGCATCTTTCGGCATTGCTCCGCGATCGCGGCGCGAAAGACGCCGTTTCGCGCATACGCCGCGTCGACCTCTTCGCCGATCCAGCCGGGAACATCGGCGGCCAGATCCCGCCACGACAGAAAGGACAGGGGCGCATCCGCATAGCCCTGCAGGATCTTTTCGACCTGCCGCGTCCGTTCGCCGGCAAGGCGGATCACGGCGTCCGCCTTGCGCTTCCGCTCTTCGCCCTCCCGGGTGACCGCCTCGACATTGTGCAGATAGGGGGCATCGACGACGGTGATGTAGCCGCCGCGCATATGCTCCGTGACAAAATGGCAGAAGCCGCGGATCAGCGCCTTGTCGAAGGCCCTGTTCTTGATGCTGATCAGCAGGTGGCCGGTCTTGTCCGAAAGGTCGGCGATGCCGGAAATCGGCTGGCGCGAGCTTATCGCAAGCGAGACCCCGTCGCAGCAGACCGAAACCGTATGGAGCTTGTCCCGCGGCATTTGGAGGCTCACCCTTTGCGCGCGAATTCTATGAGGCGGTCGGTAACCTCCTCGACATGGCGGGCGACGGCCGGCCATCTGGCCACCCAGGATTCGGTCGTGGTGACCGTCTTGTTCGCATCGATCGGGATCGCCTCCCCATCCTCCATGAAATAGTCGATGGCGCCGAAATCGAGGCTCAGTTGCTTGCGCAGGTCCCGGATCGCTTGCGGCACGTCCGGATCGACATCGAATTCCGTCAGGGTTTCCGGATCGCACAGCAGCGATTGGTACGCGACCCGGGTGTTGAGCTCGACCTCGAAGAAGAAATCGTAGCGATGCTTGACGATCGGCAGGTCCATCGTGCCCGGCAGGAACCGCTCGACAAGGAGGCGCGGATCGCCCCAGACCGATTTCGGGACGTCTTCAAGCGAGTCAAAGATCTCATAGGCCGGGCAAAGCCGCCGCTTGTAGCCGGGGATCAGGAACTTCTTTGCGGTGTAACGCGCGCGCGCGGCGAGCGATCGGCGGTTCTGGTAGCGCAGTTCCGGCGCGCCCTGGCTGTTGAGAACGGTCTTGGCGATCACCGGCCCGTCAAAGGCGTCGTCCGGCAGCACCCTGGCGCGGGTATAGAGCGTACGGCGGATCGTCGAGGCATCGCGGTTGACGCAGCGCTTGTAGCGATGCGCGGCGGCGATGAAATCGGCCGGCACATCGGTGAGGTCGACATGCAAGAAAGCGGCCTCGCCGCCTTCGCTTTCTGCCGGGTTGTCGATCAGGCGCCATTCGATTCCGGCACGTTTCAATCCACCCAGCATGTGCTTGAGCTTGTAATGCCGGATGCTCTCGAATGTGCGTCGTCTATCGACGAGAATTTCGATCATGGGAATGAGGGGCCAGGCGCTTTGCGACTTCGTTCAAGCAGTCATAGCGGATAGCCGTGGTGGTGAGAACCGGCGCCGGCCATTCATTCCTCAAGGAGGGTGCCGGTCGGCTGCTTTCGCGCGACCACGAGACGGCTCAGCGTTCGGGCAGTGGGACGAACTCCTCGGTGTCGCCGGGCACGATATCGAACCGGCGGCTCTTCCATTCCTCCTTCGCCTGTTCGATGCGCTCGCGCGACGAGGAGACGAAGTTCCACCAGATATAGCGCCGCGAGCCGAGCGACGCGCCGCCGAGAAGCGCAAAAGACGCGCCGCGCTCGGAGGTGACGACGATCTGGTCGCCGGGGCGGAACACCAGCAACTGGTCCTGGGCAAACGTGTCGCCGGCGATCTCGATCGAGCCCTCCGCAACATAGAGCGCGCGTTCCTCCGTGTCGGCGGGGATCTCGATCTCGCCGCCGGCGGGCAGGGTCACGTCGACATAGAGCGTGTCGGAATATTGCGAGACCGGCGAGGTCGCGCCGTGGAAGGAGCCGATCAGGACCCGCGCATGCGCCTTGCCGTCGTCGAGAATGCCCATGGACGCGGCGGCCGTGTTCTCGAAGGCCGGCGCCATCTCCTCCATGGCGTCGGGCAGGGCCAGCCATGTCTGCAGGCCGGAGAGGCGCCGCGACGAGTCGCGCATCTCTTCGGGCGAGCGCTCCGAATGGACGATGCCGCGCCCCGCCGTCATCAGATTGATATCGCCGGGCGCGATGACCATCTCGGTGCCGAGCGAATCGCGGTGGCGGATGGTGCCGTCATAGAGATAGGTGACGGTGGAAAGCCCGATATGCGGATGCGGCCGCACGTCGATGGCTTCGCCCGGTTTGAAGGTGGCCGGGCCCATCCGGTCGAAGAAGATGAACGGCCCGACCAGCTTGCGCTTCAGCGAGGGCAAGGCGCGCCGCACCTCGAAACCGCCGATGTCGGAGACCTTCGGGACGATCAACGTCTCGATGGCGTCGCAGGCGAAGGCATCGCCGGCCTCGGGATCATTTCCGGGAAAGAAGCTCATGGGGGCCTCCAAATGTTTCGTCTGGAGGGCAAATGGGAGGCGGGAAGGGCATTTCAATCAAGAGCGACACACCGTTCGCCCGACAGAGACTACCCGTCCAGCGGTTCGGTGCCCGCCGGCTTGCCTTCGCGGGTGAGCTTGATCTTCTCGATCTTCGCCTCGGCGGCCTTCAGCAACTCGTCGCAGCGATTGCGCAGCGCTTCGCCGCGCTCGTAGATCTCGATCGACTTGTCGAGCGGCACATCGCCGCGTTCGAGCTGGTCGACGATGGTCTCGAGCTGTTGCAGCGCCGTCTCGAAGTTCATGTCCTTCACGTCGGCGTGGTTCGGGGCATCGGCCATCGGTCTATCCTTGCATCAGTCGCTTTACATGGGCGGCGGTGGAAGACGCCAGCCCCTTCAGATCGTAGCCGCCTTCCAGAAGGCTGACCACACGGTTGTCGCAATGGCGCCCTGCGGCGTCCATCAGCTTGCCGGTCGCCCAGTCGAAATCGTCCTCGACAAGGTTGATCTCTGCCAGCGGGTCGCGGTGATGCGCGTCGAATCCGGCGGAGATGATGAGCAGGTCGGGGCGGAAATCGTTGATCGCCGTCAGGATGCGGTCCTTGAAGGCCTCGCGGAACTGGTCGCCGGTGTCATGCGGGCGGAGCGGCGCGTTGCGAATCGTGCCGTGCTCGCCGGTCTCGTCCTTCGCGCCGGTGCCCGGATAGAGCGGCATCTGGTGGGTCGAGCAGTAAAGGACGGTCGGATCGTCCCAGAAGATGTCCTGCGTGCCGTTGCCGTGATGCACGTCCCAGTCGACGATGGCGATGCGTTCGGCGCCGTGGGCGCGTTGCGCATGGCGCGCGGCGATGGCCGCCGTGTTGAACAGGCAGAAGCCCATCGCGGTCGTCTTCTCGGCATGGTGGCCGGGCGGGCGGGCTGCGACGAAGACGTTGGAGACCGTCTGGGCGAAGACATCGTCCACCGCCGCATTGGCCGCGCCGATGGCGTGAAGCGCCACCTCGTAGCTTTTCGGGCTGGCGCAGGTGTCGGCGTCAACGCGGGCGATGCCGGTTTCCGGGATCTGCGCGATGACGCGTTCGATATGGTCTTCCGGATGCGCGTAGCGGATCGTTTCCGGATCGCCCTCCGGCGCGTCGAGGCGATCGAGCGGATCGAAAACCTCGTCGGCGAGCGCTTCCCACACCGCCTTGATCCGGTCCGGGCGTTCCGGATGGCCGGGCGGGGTGATGTGATCGAGAAAGATGTCGTGCGAATAGAGACGGGTGGTCATGGCGGCCTATGTAGCATCTGCGACGCGCGCTGCCATCCGTCTCGAAAAGAAGTTTTTACTGCGTCGCCGGTCGTCCACCGAAAGAGGTTTTCGCCTTGTCGGCCAGTTTCCGGAACTTGTCCGACGCGCCGGCTAGCTTGCGGTCCCATTCGGGATCGGGAACCTGGCCCTCGATGCGCTTGAAATAGACCTGCATCAGCGCACAGATGGCGAAGGGCTCCATCAGGGCCGCCTTGAACGACCAGGCGAGCAGCAGCGCGAAGACGAAGCCGTAACCGCTGGCCGAGCCCGGGATCGCATAGACCAACAGCCCGGCCGGGACGAGCATGATCAGGAAGACGAGGAGGGAGAAGGCCCACATGATCGCGGTGAGCCAGACCGCGTTCTTGATCATGTGCGTGCCGTTCTGGGCATAGAGCACCAGCGCGTGGCGCGAGGTCTCCCACGGATTGTCGCTGCGGATGCGGATATTGTAGCCGAGGATCACCTCGTCGACATAGGTCAGCGACATGCGGATGATGCCGTTGATGAAACCGACAATGCCGCTGAGGCCGGGGATTGGCAGGAAGGCCGCGACGCCGCCGAGAAGGCCGGTGATGGCGCGGATGACGCCCTTGACGATCTGGTCGAGCGCGAACAGGACATTGGCCTCGCCGAACCGGTCCTTCACGGTTTCCTGCGCATGGGCGATCTGGCCCTGCGGCAGCGGCTGACCGTCGATCAACTCGACCATGACGGCGATATGGCCGGCCTTGACCATGTAGAGGATGTATTCGCGGATCCAGTAGACGACGGCCGAGACGATGCCGAAGCCGGCAATGCCGCCCCACAGCGCGAAGGAGCCTGGCTCGTCGCCGATCTGCCCGACGCCGTAGCCGATGCCGGCGCCCGCGCCGGTCGCGATGATATAAGCAAAGGTGATGCCGAAATAGACCGCCATCCTGAGCAGGATGAAAGGCATGGTGCGTCCGAGGATCGACAATGTCGTCCCGATGGAAAAGTCCCACATGGCAATGGCCCCTTATTTGGAAATGGTCGCCGCGACTTTAGTTGTGCGCCGCAAACGCGATGTGACCGTTGTCACAGCCCTCTCAGGGTCTGACCACCAGGAGCCTGCCGTCGTCCGTGCCGGTGACGATTCGTCCGTCGATAACCGCGATCGCCATGTCGATGCGGTAAGGCAGCGCGATATCCGGCAGATCCGAGATCGGGAAACGCAGCCGCATCCTGTCCTGCGAGGGCAGAACCAGATCGAGACGGCTGTCGCCGTCAAAATCGGCAAAGGCGGACATGGCCTGTTCGCGGGAGCCGAAGGCGTGGTTGGAGAGGTCACCGGCGATGTCGTTGCGCTCGACGATGCGGCCATTGCCGTAATTGAGCGACAACAGCCGGCCGCCGATATGCGGCGTGCGCACCGCAAAGACCGTCCGGACGCCGTTTCCGTCCGGAACGATGCCGGCAATGTTCAGCCAGCGATTGGGCCTGCCGTTTTCCGCGCCGGCACCGAGTTCAATGAGTTCGCCGTCCCTTAGCCCGTAGAGCACGACGGCGGAACCGCCGGTTTGCGACGAGCGGATGGCGACGATCTCGTTCGTGCCGTCTCCGTCGAGATCGGCGATTCGCGGCGTGATGTCCTCGAAAACCTGAGATGCGGGGAGGACGAATTCGGTCCGGCTTCCGTCGGCGAGAACCGCGACCAGCGAACCGCCCTCGATACCGTCGCCGAGCGCGCCATGGGCGTAGCGTTGCGTGGGCTGTCCGTACCACGCTTGGCGAATATCGCCGGTTGCCGCGGTGGCGATGAACCCGTCGGGCAGGGCGTCGGCGGGCGCTCTCTCCAACAAACCGGTCTCGTCGGTCGTTTCGAGGCAGATGCCCGCCTCGGCGGGGCAGGGCAGAAGTTGGAAGACCTCCTCGCCGAGCACGGCGAAGGTCTCGTCGCCCGATTTGCGGATTTCGGTGAGCGGCGCGGGCAGGGCGAGTTCGTAGAGCTCCACCGCGCGCGCCGGAAGCACCGCGCAGGCGAAAAGGGCCGCCGCGGCGAGAACGCTAGATGATTTCGGTCGAACTGATCCTGATGCCAAAGCCCTCAAGTCCCACATAGTGACGTTCGCGCGAAGAATAGAGTTTGATCGAGGCGATGCCGAGGTCTTTCAGGATTTGCGCTCCGAGGCCGATTTCGCGCCATTCGGCCTCTCGGTCCTGCGCCTCCGCATGTTCCTCGGGAAGCCGGCGGCCGCTCGACTTGCCGACGCCCACCGAACCCTCGCGCAGATAGACGACCACGCCGCGGCCTTCCTCGGCCATGCGGCGCAGGATGGCGGAGATGACTTTTTCCTTGCCGAAGACATCGTCGACGACAGATTCCAGATGCAGCCGGACAGGGATGTCGACGCCGTCGCGGATATCGCCATAGACGACGGCGAGGTGATGCATGGGATCCCAGGGCAGCGTGTAGGAATTGGCCTTGGCGGGCCCGGCGATCGTTTCCACGTCGAAGGTATCGACAAGCTCGATCAGCGTTTCCTTGCGCTGCCGGTAATTGATCAGGTCGGCCACCGAGACCTGCTTGAGGCCGTGCTGTTCCGCGAAGGCCGAAACCTGCGGGCCGCGCATCACCGTGCCGTCGTCATTGACGAGCTCGCAGATGACGCCGACCGGCGGCAGGTTGGCGAGCTTGCACAGATCGACCGCGGCCTCGGTATGGCCCGAGCGCATCAGGACGCCGCCCTCGCGGGCCACGAGCGGGAAGATGTGGCCGGGACGGACGAAATCCGCCGCGCCGGCATTCGGATTGGCAAGATTGCGCACGGTCAGCGTGCGGTCATCGGCGGAAATGCCGGTGGTCGTGCCATGCTTGTAGTCGACCGTCACCGTAAAGGCGGTCGAATGCGGCGCGTCATTGTCGGCGACCATCGGCGCGAGATTGAGCCGCTTGGCCTCCTCGCGCGGCATCGGCGCGCAGACGATGCCGGATGTATGACGCACGATGAAGGCCATCTTCTCGGGCGTCGCGTGGACTGCCGCGACGATGAGGTCGCCCTCGTTCTCGCGCCCGTCATCGTCCATCACAACGACAATCTCGCCGCGTTCGAAGGCGCGAAGCGCCTCGATGACTTTCGCCTGTTCGTAAACCATGAAATTCCTCAGATACGGCCTGTCTGGCCCCTGTGCCGCAGATAATGGTCGGCGATCGCGCAGGCAACCATTGCCTCGCCGATCGGCACGGCGCGAATGCCGACACAGGGATCGTGCCGGCCTTTGGTGACGACCTCGGTCTCTTCGCCGTCGGCGGTGATCGACCGCGTCGGGATCAGAAGCGACGAGGTCGGCTTGACGGCAAAACGCGCGACCACCGGCTGGCCGGTGGAAATGCCGCCGAGAATGCCGCCCGCATTGTTGGAGAGAAAGGACGGGTTGCCATATTCGTCGAGCCGGATCTCGTCGGCATTCTCCTCGCCGCGGATGCGCGCCGCCTCGAAACCGTTGCCGATCTCGACGCCCTTGACCGCGTTGATCGACATCAGCCCGGCGGCGATGTCCTGATCGAGCTTGGCGTAGATCGGTGCGCCGAGCCCGGAAGGCACGCCTTCCGCGACGATCTCGATCACCGCGCCGACCGAGGAACCGGCCTTGCGGATATCGCCCAGATAGTCGGCGAAGTCCTCGGCGGCTTGCGGATCCGGCGTGAAGAAGGGGTTGCGGTCGACTTCCTCCCAGTCCCAGCGGCCGCGGTCGATTTCTTTTGTGCCCATGGAGATCAGCGCGCCGCGCACGGTCAGGCCCGGCACGATCTTGCGCGCCAGCGCGCCGGCCGCAACGCGGGCCGCCGTCTCGCGCGCCGAGGAGCGCCCGCCGCCGCGATAGTCGCGGATGCCGTATTTCATGTCATAGGTGAAATCGGCATGGCCGGGCCGGTAGCGCTTGGCGATGTCGGAATAGTCCTTCGACCGCTGGTCGGTATTCTCGATCATCATCGAGATCGGCGTCCCGGTGGTCACCAGCGTCTCGCCGTCCTCCTGAGGCATGACGCCGGACAGGACCCGCACCGCATCGTCCTCGCGGCGCTGCGTGGTGAATTTCGACTGGCCGGGCTTGCGCTTGTCGAGATAGGCCTGCACCTCGGCCTCGGTGAAGGCGATGCCGGGCGGGCAGCCATCGATCACGCAGCCGAGCGCGATGCCGTGGCTTTCACCCCAAGTGGTGACCCTGAAAAGATGGCCGAAAGTGTTGTGCGACATGAGGAAGTCCCGTTCGAGACGACCTTCTAGAGCAGCTTCGGGCAAATGAGAAGCCGCCTGTCGCACCCGGCGTCGAGACGCGCCGGGGGCCGGCTTGTCGTGCGGGAGACGCGGCCGGGCCGCGTTCTACTTCACGGTCACGGTATAGGTTACGGTGCGGCTTCTCGGCGCGCCGCCGCCGGCGAACTTGTCGAAGTAGAACGATACGACAATCTTGTCCTTGCCGCGGAATCCGCGATCCGGCGTGTACCGGACGACCATCGCTCCGGCCGGTCGGCCCTCGCACTTGCCGGCGGATTTTCCCAGCTGATGCCGCTCGTATCTGATGGTGACCTTGCCGTGATCCGGCTTGTTCGTGACCTTGTAGTCGACCTTTCCGCCCGAATAGCAATTCTGTTTCTGGTAGATGAAAAAACCGCCGAGCGCTGTCGTCCGATTGGCGCCGACGGTAACCGTTTCCGATTCGGCGTGAGCCGCACTGGACAGACAAGCGCAAAGCAAAAAGGCAAAAATAACAAAGTAACGCAAGGTAAAATCCCCATCCCCATTGGAATTGAACGTTACAAGTCCAATTTACAGGGATCAAGACAAGTATCTTGCTAATCGATCCAGAAGGCGCGATCGCCGTCAAAGGCGTATATACGGTCCTGCGGTACGACCGCATCGGCGATCCTGCGGCCGTCGCCACCTTCGAAGAGGTACTGCGTGGCGCGAAGAATGCCGCCATGGCAGACGATGACGGCCGGACCGCCGAGATCGCCGAGGAAGCCGGAAACACGTTCCACGGCCTGCGAATAGCTTTCGCCGCCGGGCGGAACATGTGCCCACTTGTTGGTGTCGCGCAGCGCCATCTCCGCCGGTTCCTGCGCGATCAGTTCCTCCAGCAGCTTGCTCTCCCATTTGCCGAAGGAGACTTCGATCAGCCGGTCGTCGACGGTGTAGCCGTCCGGCGCGAGACCCATGTGGGTCCGGATGATTTCCATCGTCTCGCGGGCGCGCCCGAGCGGGCTGCAACAAAAGCGCCAGCCCGACCAGTCATGCCCCAGCGTGCCGAGATGGCGGCCATTGCCCGCGGCCTGTTCGCGGCCGCGCTCATTCAGCGGAACGTCGGTCCGGCCCTGATAGCGGTTCTCGCGATTCCAGTCGGTCTCGCCGTGCCGGATCATGTAGAACGGCGGATGTCCCTTCGTCGTCATTGCGAAGCCGTCGTTTCGGGAAAGGGAAGGGGTATCAGTCCTTCGTGATGTCGGGAGCGTCGACCGCCTTCATGCCGACGACATGGTAGCCGGAATCGACATGATGTACTTCGCCGGTCACCGAGCGCGACAGGTCTGAGAGGAGATAGAGCGCGGAATCGCCGACATCCTCGATGGTCACCGTCTTGCGCATCGGCGAGTTGTACTCGTTCCATCTCAGGATGTAGCGGAAATCGCCGACGCCGGATGCGGCGAGCGTCTTGATCGGCCCCGCCGACAACGCGTTGACGCGGATGCCGTTGCGCCCGAGATCGGCGGCGAGATAGCGCACGCTCGCCTCGAGCGCGGCTTTGGCGACGCCCATGACATTATAGTGCGGCATGACCTTCTCGGCGCCGTAATAGGTCAGCGTCAGGATCGATCCGCCATTCGACATCAGCGGTTCGGCGCGCTTGGCGACGGAGGTCAGCGAGAAGACGGAGATATCCATCGTGCGGCCGAAATTCTCGCGCGTCGTGTCGACATAGCGGCCGGTCAACTCTTCCTTGTTGGAAAAGGCGACCGCGTGCACGACGAAGTCGAGCCGGCCCCAGGTCTTCTCCAGATGCGCGAACGCAGCCTCGATCGTGTCTGGCTCGGTCACGTCGAGATGGCCGCAGACTATGGCGTTGAGCTCGGCGGCGAGCGGCTCGACACGCTTCTTCAGGGCGTCGCCCTGATAGGTGAAGGCCAGCTCCGCGCCCTGTTCGGCGCAGGACTTCGCGATGCCCCAAGCGATCGACTTGTTGTTCGCAAGGCCGATGATGAGGCCCCGCTTGCCTTTCATGAGGCCCGAACCTGTGGTCATGATTGTCATCCCGCAAAGATTTTTATCTTTATCGGGCGAGCATATCGCACAGCAATTTCAGTCCATCAAGCTAGAAGGCGTTGCCGCGCACAAGCAGGGCGTCAGACCTCGGTCTTTCTGAAAAGTGCCTCAAGCGCCTCGCGATTTTCATCCGGGAGCTGAATCTGCAGTACCGCGAGCAGGTCGCCATGGCCCGACTTCGCGCCCGGAAGGCCCTTGCCCTTGAGGCGCAATGTCTGGCCGGACGAGGTCCATGCGGGGACTGTCAGCGCGACCTTCTTGCCGTCGGGCGTCGTCAGCGGAAGTTTGCCGCCGACGATCGCGGTTTCCAGCGGCACGTCGACATCCATGACGATATTGGCGCCATCGATGCGCATGCCGTCGGCCTCGCCGAATCGGATCTTCGCCAGAACGTCGCCGCGATGGCCGGCCGGGCCGGCAAGCCCCTGGCCCTTCAGCCGGATGACCTGGCCCTCGACCGCGCCGGCCGGGATCGAAACGGCGACCGCCCGCCCGTCGGGCAGCGTCAGCCGCGCCTTGCGGTCTCCCATCAGGTCGGCGACCGTGACGGTGAGATCGGCCTCGATATCCTTGCCCTTCGGCGGTTGCGCCTTTGCCTGGCGCGGGCCGGCGCCGCCGGACGCGAACGGCCCGGAAGAGCGGCGCGCACCGCCGCCGAACGCCGTGCCGAACAATTCGGAGAGAATGTCCTCGGCCGCGCCCTGATTGCCGCCCCGGAACTCGAAACCGCCCTGGCCGCCGCGCGCGGCGAAGCCGTCATAGGCGGTGTAGGGGTTGCCGCCGCCGCGGAAGCCCTGGAAGGTCTCGCGCCCTTCGGCGTCGATCTCGCCGCGGTCGAACTGTTTGCGCTTGGTCTCGTCGCCGACGATCTCGTAGGCGCGCGAAACCTCCGAAAAGCGCTCCTGCGCCTTCGGGTCGTCCTTGTTGGCGTCCGGATGGAACTTCTTGGCGAGCTTCCGGAACGCCGATTTTATTTCGGATGCGCTGGCCGTCTTGGCGACGCCGAGCACTGCATACGGGTCTCTCATGGCACTTTTGCGCTGTTACAACTGGAGTTGGGACAGATATGGCGACGACGTATCGGAAATTCCAGATGTGACTGCCGATTTGTCAGCTTTTCGGGCGACTTAGCCGGCATTCTCGCCCGAACCGGCCGGTGCCAGGACGCGTGTCCACCATCCGGTGCGGCGGTCGAGGCAAAGATCGCCCCGGTAGAGCGTCACGCCGTCATAAGCTTCGCGCGTGGCGTCGAAGCTGCGGCAGACCTGGCCGGAGACCTTGCGCTGCCGGATGCCGGTGATCGTGCCCTTCGAGCCGGTCGACTGGTTGGCCCATTGGACGGCGCCGTCATGCTCCTTCAGATCGGCCGAGGTGACTGCGTTGCGGATCGTGTCCTCGTCGAGAAGGCGGTCGCGGGCGGCGCCCTCGGCGTTTTCGGCAGGCATGAAAGGATCGCCGGCAAGCGGCGCGTCGGCATCGACGATCGCGATGGCTCCGACTGCGGTTTCGTCGAGGCCGCGGCCCGTCATGCTGCACCCGGAAAGCGTCGCGACGGCGGCAAACAAGGCGACAGCCTTGAACGCTTGCGCGAAGCTTCCAATTGTGTGCAACTCGAAACGCATTAAATGACCATCGCCCATACGCGGCAGATGCCGCATTTCCCGGACAGGATTATGACGCCGGCAGAGTTAACAAATACTGACTTCACCACAAGGGAGGATCCGTTCGCCCTGTTTGCGGACTGGCTGGCAGAGGCGGAGAAATCCGAGCCCAACGACCCGACGGCGCTGTCATTGGCGACGGTGGACGAGGACGGCCTGCCGAATGTGCGCATGGTGCTGTTGAAGGAATTCGACGCGCGCGGTTTCGTCTTCTACACGAATTTCGAGAGCCAGAAGGGCACCGAGATTCTCGCCACGAGGAAGGCGGCGATGTGTTTCCACTGGAAATCGCTGCGCCGCCAGGTGCGGGTAAGGGGCCCGGTCTCGATCGTCAGCGATGCCGAGGCCGACGACTATTACGCATCGCGCGCCCGCGGCAGCCGCATCGGCGCCTGGGCGTCGAAACAGTCGCGGCCGCTCGAGAGCCGTTTCGCGCTGGAAAAGGAAGTGGCGAAATACACCGCGAAATATCCGGTCGGCGAGATCCCCCGGCCGCCCTACTGGTCGGGTTTCCGCATTGCACCGGTCTATATCGAGTTCTGGAAGGACGGCGCGTTTCGCCTGCATGACCGCATCATCTTCCGCCGGGCGGAAGAGCGCGAGGCATGGACGAAGACGCGGTTTTACCCCTGATCGTTCTTAAAAACGGGCCAGCGAATAGCGGCGTCGGGGAGAACTGAGGAAAATACGCGTGCAACCCAGGGAAATCGTAAGGCTGGCGAGAGCCCACCTGTATCATCGGCTCGGCTTGGGGGCGGATCAGCGTGAAACCAAGACCCTTATATTTCGCGAGTACAAGATCGCATATATTCCGATCCCGAAGGCCGCCTGCTCCTCGATCAAATACGCCTTGCTGCCGCTGATAGGCGTGGATCCCGACAGCGTTCCATTGATCCACGCGTTTGGCGGATTCGATAGCGCGCGGTTCGATGAAATCGCGTCCGAAATCGGTCCGGACTGGTTTGTCTTCACCGTCGTGCGCAACCCGACAGACCGCATCATGTCAGCCTGGCGAGACAAGTTGAGAAGCGAGGAGAAAATCACTTCCCTGATGAAGTATCACGCCTTGAGGCCCGGAGACAGTTTCGACCGGTTCATGCGTGTGATTTCGCTCTGGCCGCCGATAAGCCTGGATGAGCATGTCATGCCGCAGTCGATGCTGCTTCACCACGCGCGCGACTTTCCGGTGAAGGTCTACCGGTTCGAGAAACTGGATGACGCCTGGAAAGAGATCTCGGCGGAGATCACGAGACGCAGCGGGATATCGATTGGCCCTCTTAAAAATCGGATATGACGATCGCAATTAGGATCTATTCGAAGAAATCTTGTCGATAAAGATGTTTCTTCGGTCGTTCAGCTTTTCCAGGTAGCTGGCGATACTAGCGTCATCTGCGCCCGAGCCGGCTGTGACATTCTCGATGTGATAGGCGAGATTTTGATCGATCGCCTCCATATATTCTTCAAACACGCTGTCAAAAATGCCGAGATCGACAAAGTGGTCTCGCAGGATCGCAAAGACGGCGAAATAGTCATCGATATGCTTTTCGCTCATCGAATTCGTGGTGGATCTGGGATGTTGCCTGTAGTTGTACAGGACATCCTCGATGATTCTCACGCGCTTGGCGTAAGTCAGAATTCGGGGCGTTGTTGCGAGGTCCTGATAATACAGGCCGGACGGAAACCTGATGCCGTTGTCTATGAAGAGGCTCTTTTTCCAGATCTTGCCCCAGACACTTGATTTGATCAGGCCGAAATAGTCCCGAAAATGGTTGTGATCCAAAAAGACGGTTTCGTTCTCGAACTTCTTCGTGCTGATCTTCTTGCCCGCTTCCGTGCATATCCGAAAACCACACGACACGATGTCGAAGTCGCCTGACATGATTTCCCTGTGAAGGATGCGGATGGTGTCGCGATCGATGAAGTCATCTCCATCCACGCAGACCAGGTAGGATCCCGCCGCCCGCTCAATGCCCGTATTCCGGGCCGCAGAGACGCCTTTGTTCGATTCGTGCCGGATGATCCGGAAGCGCGGATCACCGGATATCGCGGCCTCCAGCCGGTCGTAGCTTCGGTCCGTCGAGCAGTCTTCTATGCAAAGCGCCTCGAAGTTTCGGAAGGATTGCTTCCTTATCGATCTGACCGCCTGTTCGATGTATTTTTCATTGTTGTAGATTGTCAGGATAACGGTGACATCGGGGCTTCTGTCGGCGGATTTGCGGCGCAGGAATTTCATTTCAGACCCCGGGTGCCTTGTTTTCGATTCGGGTCGAGATCCCGGGAAGTCTCATTCAAGCGATTCTGCTGAACGATATTCGTGAAACAGGAAGTATTTCGAGTTGTCGTAGAGGGTCGAGAAGAAGTGTATTGCGTTGCATAACAGCTTCCAAACCCTGTCCTCTTCCTTGAACTGCGTTCTTTGGAGGGAACGATGGGGTTCGATAGTGCTGCGTGAATTGGGATCATGAATCACCAGATCCTCGCTGCAGTCGAGCACCCGTATCCTGTTGCGCGAGCGAAACCGGAATTCGACATCGATGGGAGACTGATATTGCTCGTGGGACTTGTCGAGCCTTTCGGCAACCTCTCTTCTGATCGCATAGGCAAAGGTCCCGGATGTCGCGCTGAATGAAGCCGTCAGCGCAAGCCCGTCTCCTATCGGCCTCTTGAAGAGAGGGCGCCGCGTCTTTTTCCGATACAGCTTGACGATGTCCCACCCTTCCATGCGTTCCAGGGCGTTCGCGATCGGGGTGAGGTCGTCAATGATGATAACATCATCCTCGAATATGAAGGCGAAGTCGGCCGTGTCCTTGCCAAGCTCGCGCCACGCCTTCTTGTGGCTCAGCCAGCAGCCCAACTCGCCTTTCGACATCAGGCGCTTGCTCTTGCGGCAGTTAACGTGTCGGCCCACGAGCCTGTTGAATGCGTCGTCCGAAATGCTCTGACCGTCGACAGCTTCAACGATGGTGGCGTAGGAACCAAAATCGCAGAGCCTGTTGAGAATTGCTTTGGCGTGGTCTTCACGATCTTTCATCGTGATAATAAACGAACGAAATTTGGCCATAACGGGCTCTAGCGAGCCAATCCTCCCCATTAAAAATCAGCCGCATGCGTATTTACTATATCAACCTCGACAACCATACAAAACGCCGCACCTTCATGGAAAGGCAGTTCGATGAGCACGGGATCAGTGCGCAAAGAGTATCAGCGGTCGATGGGGCTGCGCTTCCTTCCGAAATACTGGGGCGTTTCAAGACAGCCCATGATATGCGTTTCCCCATGGGGCCCGGCGAGGTCGGTTGCTTCCTGAGTCATGTCCAGTGCTGGACGTTATTACAGCAAACCGGTGAATCCCATGCGCTCGTCATGGAGGATGACGTCATATTCGGTGCCTCGTTGTTTCAAATTGTGAACGCCGTGGACTGGGATGGACTGGACGCCGACATCGTGAAACTCGAGACGAATTTCTCACGCACCCGAATGGCCAGGGCTCCCGTTCTGGAACTCGACCGAAGAGGCATTCACCTGCTGACGGGAAAGCACGCGAGCACCGGTGCCTACGTAATAAACAGGCGCGCGATTGAGAGACTCATGGGTTTTTCAAAAGAAATAAACTTGCCCATCGACCAGTTTCTGTTCAATCCGGACTTTCCCATATTTCACGAAATGCGTGTTTTGCAGGTCGACCCGGCCCCGATTGTCCAGTTCAGCGTCTTGTATCCGGACGACACGACGGAAGAGATTTCGAGCAATCTGGATTCGGAAAGAGAGGTCTTTAAACGTGACGTTGAAGGCTTTTTCGAGCGCAGGATTCTAAAGCCGCTCCGCAAGCTTGCAAAAACAGCCAGGCGAAGCGTCAGGTCGCTCGGCAGCGGTCAAGTCGAAAAGCGCATCAAGTACCTGCCGTAAGATACTGGACTCCTGACGGCGCGAATGGCCTCTCGTTTCGGGGGCGGAGCTATGTTCCCGCCCACAGGCTTTCGCAGAGCGGCAATATCCCGTCAGACATCGGGCACTGCTGTCAACGGTCGCGCGGTCAGTGATTGTGAGTACTGCGAAATGTATCGGGCGAACGATCATCGGCTCAAATAGAATTTTAACAATATATGCGCAGAAGTAGATGTGAGATCTGTTGCGCGCGCCATGAAGGCCGCGCCCGACACGGGCATGACGCCTCCGACCGGTCCGGGAGGATATCATGCGCATCAAGTACAAGCTTCCGCTTGCAGCCCTCGCCCTTACGCTCTTTGCCGTGGGCGCGACGTCGATTGCCGCGACCACGGTGGCCGGGAAGAAGGCCGAGGAGATCTATTTCGAGGATCTGTCCGCCGTCGCCGACGGCCGCCGTAATGAACTCGATCTCTATCTGAAGAACCTGAAGCTGGATCTGCTTTCGCTCGCGTCGCGGCCCGACACCGCCGATGCGCTCAAGGGATTTCAGGCGGGCTGGTCGGAGATCGGTGACGAGGCGGGCGACGAACTCCGCTATCGCTATATCGAGGACAATCCCTACGAGGCCGGCGAAAAGGCGCTGATGGACATGGCGATGGAGGGCGACGGCTACGACATCGCCCATTCGACCTACCACGGCCGCTTTCGCGAGCACCTCGCCTCGCGCGGCTATAACGACCTCTTCCTGTTCGATACCGAAGGCAACCTGGTCTACTCGGTCCTCAAGGAGCCGGATTACGCGACCAGCTTTTCCGATGGCGACTACGCGTCGTCCGGGCTGGGCGTCGCGTTCAGGGGCGCGATGGAGGCGCCGACGAGCGAGGTCGCCTCCTTTGCCGATTTCGAGGCCTATGCGCCCTCGAACGGCACGGCCGCATCCTTCATGGCGGCGCCGGTCTTCGACGGGCTCGACAAGATCGGCGTGGTCGCGGTGGAGGTGCCGCTGGACCAGATGCAGGCGATCCTGTCGAACAGGCATGGCCTCGGCCAGACCGGCGAGACCATCCTCGTCAACCGGAGCGGTGCGCTGGTCACGGATTCGCCAAGGACAGAGGCAGACGACACGCTGACGACCAAGATCTCGGCCCCGGTCATCGCCGATGCGCTGAAGGGCGAAGAGGGCAAGGGGTTCATCTCGGGATATCGCGACATCGAAACGGTCGCCGTGGCTGTTCCGCTTCAATTCGAGACGGTCGGCTGGGCCGTCGCCTCGGTGGTGGACCGCGCCGAGGTGAGGGGCATCGCCGGCGAAATCCGCAACAACGTCCTGGCAGTCGCCGTAGTGCTGACGCTGATCGCGATCGGTGCGAGCCTGTTCTTCTCGCGCGGCCTGACCCGGCCGATCGGCGCGCTGGTCGAGGACATGAAAAGGCTGGCCGGTGGCGACACGGGCATCGAGATCGCCAATGCCGAGCGCAATGACGAGATCGGCGACATGGCGCAGTCGGTCGTCGTGTTCCGCGACGCCGCGCTGGAGAACATCCGGCTCGAGGAGGAAGCCGTCGAGGGCCGCAAGCTGACCGCGGAAGAGGCGCGCAAGCGCGCCGAGGAACGCGCGCATTTGCAGGCCGAACAGGAAACGGCGCTGTCGGCGCTTTCCGATTCGCTCGCGCTTCTGGCACAGGGCGATCTCGAACATCGGCTTCCGGGCGATCTGCCGGAAAGCTTCCGCCCGATGGTCGCCAACTACAATGACGCGGTCGAGCAGTTGCGCCAGACCCTGGCGCAGACGCGCAGTATTTCAGGCACCTTGCACCAGGTCGCGGAAACGCTGACGGAATCCTCGCAGAAACTCGCCGGCCGCACCGAGGAACAGGCTGCCGGCCTGACCGAGACCGCCGCCTCGGTGCAGCATCTGGCCGACAGTATCCGGCAGACCGCCGGCACTTCGCGATCCGCCATGGACATGGTCGGCCAGACCCGCAAGGAAGCCGAAGGCTCCCGGGAGGTGATGAAGAACGCCGTCGCCGCCATGGAAGGCATCGACCAGTCCTCGCAGAAGATTTCCTCGATCATCGGCGTCATCAACGAGATCGCTTTCCAGACCAACCTGCTGGCGCTCAATGCGGGCGTCGAGGCGGCGCGTGCCGGCGAGGCCGGCAAGGGCTTTGCCGTGGTGGCGACGGAAGTGCGCGAACTGGCGCAGCGCTGCTCGACCGCCGCCGGCGAGATCGGTCAGCTGATCAACGAGAGCGCCGGCCAGGTGCGCAAGGGTGTCGATCATGTCGGCAATACCGACAAGGCGCTCGACGCCATCATCGCCAGCGTCGGCGAGGTCGCTTCGCTGTTCAGCCAGATCGCCAGCGCGACGGAGGAACAGGACAGCAGCCTCAGGGAAGTTTCCGCCGCCGTCTCGAGCCTCGACAGGATTACCCAGGAAAATTCCCGCATGGCGGAATTCAACAGCGTCGAGATCGACAAATTGCGCGACCAGGTGGCGACGCTGTCCGGTCGGATCCGGTCTTTCAAGACGCGCGATTTCGAGCCGCGCGTCGGTTTCGGTGCCTATGACCGCCGCGATACCGCCGAAGACCACATGCAGGCCGAGGTCGCCTGACCGAAGAGAATGACCGGTTTCAAACCGGCCTTAGAATTTCCTCGACGAAGGCCGGCACGATATCCGTCGCGGGACCATGCCGGTAACTGTCGAAGAGATCCGTGCCGTCGGAGGGCTGCAGGTTGAGTTCCAGCGTCTCCGCGCCGGCATTGGCGGCGATCTCGACGAAGCCTGCGGCCGGATAGACGGCGCCGCTGGTGCCGATCGCCACGAACAGATCGCATGTGTCGAGCGTCCGCACGATCTCCTCCATGCGGTAGGGCATCTCGCCGAACCAGACGATGTCCGGACGCATGTGGCCGGCCGCGCCGCATGACGGGCAGGCGGTTTCGGTCGAAAGATCCTCGTCCCATTCCATGCGGGCGTCGCAGGCGCGGCACCATGCGCGGCGCAGCTGGCCATGCATGTGAACGACTTCGCGGGAGCCGCCGCGCTCATGCAAATCGTCGACATTCTGCGTGACCAGCATGAAATCGCCGCCGAGTTTCTGTTCCAGCCGGGCAAGCGCCCTGTGCGCCGCATTGGGCCCGACCTCGCGCAACTGCGCGCGGCGCGCATTGTAAAAGCCGTGGACGAGCGCCGGATCTGCGGCGAAGGCTTCGGGCGTCGCCAGTTTCATCGGGTCCATCTTCATCCAGACGCCGTCCGGATCGCGGAAGGTGGACAGACCGCTTTCGGCGGATATTCCGGCGCCTGTGAGGACGACTATTCTCATGCGCCGGCTTTTTCCCTGTTCCTAGCTCTTCAAACGGTAGCCCGTGCGGAAAATCCACCAGACCACCGACATGCATATGACAAGGAAGAGGCTGATCATCGCAAGGCTCAGGCCGACGGAAACATCGGAAATCTCGTAGAAACTCCACCGGAAACCGCTGATCAGATAGAGCACCGGATTGAACAGCGTCACCTTCTGCCAGAACTCCGGCAGCATCGAGATCGAGTAGAAACTGCCGCCCAGGAAGACCAGCGGCGTGATCACCAGCAGCGGCACGATCTGCAGCTTCTCGAAACTGTCCGCCCAGATGCCGATGATGAAGCCGAGCAGCGAGAAGGTGACTGCCGTCAGCAGCAGGAAGGCGATCATCGCGACCGGATGCGCGATATGCAGGTCGACGAAGAAGGCGGCGGTGCCGAGGATTATCAGACCGAGAATGGTCGATTTGGTCGCCGCCGCTCCGACATAGCCCAGCACGATCTCGAAATAGGAAATCGGCGCCGAGAGGATCTCGTAGATCGTGCCGACGAATTTCGGGAAATAGATGCCGAAGGCGGCGTTGGAGACGCTCTGGGTGAGCAGGTTCAGCATGATGACGCCGGGCACGAGAAACGCGCCATAGGAAACGCCATCGACCTCGGTGATGCGCGAACCGATGGCTGCGCCGAAGACGACGAAATAAAGCGAGGTCGAGACGACCGGCGACACGACGCCTTGGAAGAGCGTGCGGAACCAGCGCGCCATTTCATAGTGGTAGATGGCCCAGACTGCGGTCAGGTTCATGCGTTTTCCTCCACGAGGGAGACGAAGATGTCTTCAAGGGAGCTTTGCCGCGTGTCGACGTCGGAAAAGCGGATGCCTTCATCGGCGAGCGTCGTCAGCAGCCGTGTGATGCCGGTGCGCTCATTGGTCGTCATGAAGGAATAGGTCAGTTGCCGTCCGTCCTCGGACAGCGTCAGATTGTAGTCCGAGACGCTTTGCGGGATCGCGTCGAGCGGTTCGCCGAGCGTCAGCGTGATTTCCTTCTTGCCGAGCTTGCGCATCAGTTCGGCCTTGTCCTCGACGACGATGATCTCGCCCCTGTTGATGACCGCGATCCGGTCGGCCATCTCCTCGGCTTCCTCGATATAGTGGGTCGTCAGGATGATGGTTACGCCGTTCTCGCGCAGCTTGCGGACCGTGTTCCACATGTCCTTGCGCAGGCTGACATCGACGCCGGCTGACGGTTCGTCGAGGAACAATATGTCGGGCTCATGGGCCAGCGCCTTGGCGATCAGCAGCCGGCGCTTCATGCCGCCGGACAGCGTGCCGACCTTCTCGTCGCGCTTTTCCCAAAGCGACAGTTCCTTCAGCACCCATTCGATATGGTCGGGTTTCGGCCGCTTGCCGAAGAGGCCGCGCGAATAGGTGACGGTCGCATGGACGGTCTCGAACTGATCGGTCGTCAGTTCCTGCGGCACGAGACCGATGCGCGCCCGCGTCTTGCGGTAGTCACGCACGATGTCGTCACCGTCGACCGTCACGGTTCCGGATGTGGCTTGGCTGATGCCGCAGATGATCGAGATCATCGTCGTCTTGCCGGCGCCGTTCGGGCCGAGCAAAGCGATGATCTCGCCCTTTTCGATGGTCATCGAGACGCCCTTGAGCGCCTGGAAACCGCCATCATAGGTCTTGGTCAGATTGTCGATGGAAATGAGGGACGTCATGAAATGCCGGTGGTTTACGGAATGAGACGGCTTAGATAGGGGCCGCGTCAATCGATTTAAACCGCTGGCGGAAGATCGGCCGGAAGACTGCTGACAATTGCAACGCCGGCCGGAAGGCGGCAAAGAACGGATCTGACCGTTATTCGAGGGAAACATGGATCTCGAACGCTACTATCGACGCCTTGGCATCGACCGCCCGTCGCCCGACGTTGCCGGCCTGCGCCGTCTCCAGTCGGCCCAGATGAATGCGGTCACCTTCGAGAATATCGATCCGCTGCTCGGCATCGTGCCCGATGTGTCGCTCGAAGGCATTTTCGACAAGATCGTCGAACGCGGCCGCGGCGGATATTGTTTCGAACTGAACACGCTGTTCGGCGCGGCGCTCAGGGAGACCGGGTTCGACGCAAAGCGCGTCATGGCGCGGGTCCGCAACGGCGCGCCGCAGGGCGCCAATCGGAGCCATCTCGCCTGGATCGTCACGATCAACGGGGAGGAGTGGCTGGCCGACACCGGTTTCGGCGGTTCCGGAACCTCGATCCCGCTGCCGCTCGCGTCGCGCGCGGTGCAGCAGGCGCCGACCGGTCGTTACCGCTTCACGAAGGACGAGGCGGCGGGCGAATTGGTTCTGGAACGCGAAACGCCCGGTGGCTGGTATTCGCTGTTCGGATTCGACCGCGTGCCGGTGCGCGACGCCGATATCGAGGCGGCCAATTTCGTCACCGCGCGCTGGGAGAAGGCGCCGTTCCCCTCCAACCTGATGCTGAGCCGCCATACGCAGGAGGGCCGCATCAGCCTGCTCAACACGGCGCTGCGGACCGAAACCGCCGACGGCGTGACCAAACGGACGATCGGTTCGTCCGAAGAGATGCAGGCGGTTCTCGCCGGGGACTTCGCGCTGCCGGTCGATACGCCGCTTGCCATGGACATCTGGCGGCGTCTCGAAAGCTTTGGCCGTATCGAACGGCTCGCCGGCTGATTTTGCCGGTTGAACCGGCCGCCTTCGCTCCATAGGTGATACGGGCGCAGGCAGACTGGTTTGCCTGCGATCCAGGTAGCACCCTATGATCCCGATTTCCGTCCTCGACCTTTCCCCGATCCCCGAAGGCTTCAGCGCCGCCGATGCGCTTGCCAACACGCTCGATCTCGCCCGCCATGCGGAGAGCTGGGGCTATCGGCGCTTCTGGCTGGCCGAACATCACAACTCGGCGGGCATCGCCAGCGCCGCGACCTCGGTGCTGATTGGCCATGTCGCCGGCGGCACGAAGACGATCCGCGTCGGCGCGGGCGGCGTCATGCTGCCCAACCATGCGCCCCTGGTGATCGCCGAGCAGTTCGGCACGCTTGCCACTCTCTATCCGGACCGCATCGATCTCGGCCTCGGCCGCGCGCCCGGAACCGACATGGCGACGGCGCGCGCGCTGCGCCGCGGCCTCGACCAGCATGACGGGTTTCCGAACGATGTCGTCGAATTGCTCGGCTATTTCGAGGACGAGCCGGAGGAAGGCGCGCGGGTCCGCGCCATACCGGGCGTCGGCACGCATGTGCCTATCTGGATCCTCGGATCGAGCCTCTATGGCGCGCAATTGGCCGCCCATCTCGGCCTGCCCTATGCCTTCGCCTCGCATTTCGCGCCCGGCGCGCTCGAACAGGCCGTCGAGATCTACCGCCGGACCTTCCGCCCGTCGCCTTGGCTCGACAAGCCGCATTTCATGCTGGCGGTGAATGTCTTCGCCGCCCCGACGGACGAGGAGGGGAGCTATCTGCGCACGACCATGCAGCTCGGTTTCGCGCGTCTGAGAACCGGCATGCCGGGCCAGTTGCCGCGCCCGGTCGACGATCTCGACGCGCATATTTCACCGGAAATTCGGCCGATGGTGGACGAGGCGCTGCGCATCTCCGCCGTCGGGTCGCCGGACAGCGTGCGTGCGGCGCTCGACGATTTCATCGCGCGATACGAGCCCGACGAACTGATCCTGACCGGCCAGATCCACGATCACGCGGCGCGGCTCCGCTCCTTCGAGATCGCCGCGGAGGTGCTTGGCGCGCTGCCGGTGAAAGCTTGACCCGCGTCAATTCCCATCGGCGCGCGACGATGCTACTGATCTTCTTCAACAACTGACCAAGGCGGACAAAATGGCGTTCGAAGGACTGATCACGCGGCTCAACATGCTGTTCAACGAGATGGAAAACCAGCCGGAGGACAATCATGAGCTGCTGGAACAGCTCCACATGGAACTGATGCAGATGAAGGCGACGGGCCAGCCCCTGCCGCAGGATCTGGTCGAGCTGGAAGAACGCCTCACCGCCGAATTCGAGAAGCGCGGACGCACGCCCCCGCCCGTATCCGGCGTCTGAGACCCGGCGGGAGGGGTCGGGAAGCATGGTGAAGGACTTCACCGAACCCGGCGATATCGAGGCTTTCGGCCGTCTCCAGGAAAAGCTGGGCGATATCTATCGCGATGTCTTTCCCGATCACCTGCTGCCGCGCACGGTGCTGATCGTCCCGAGCCTGTCGCTCGACACGGAAGTGCTCGCCCGCGTCGAAGGCGTGCGTCACTACGAGGAGCGCATGCTGTGTCTGCTGCTCCTGCTGCGCATGCCGGAAACGCGCGTCATCTATGTCACCAGCGGGCCGATCGACGAAGCGACGGTCGATTATTACCTGCACCTTCTCGAAGGCGTCCCGCACCGCCATGCCCGCGAGCGGCTGACGCTGCTGAACTGCCAGGACATGTCGGATCGGGCGCTGACCGAAAAGATTTTGGAACGGCCGCGGCTGATGAAGCGGATATCAAGCGCGCTCGGCGACAGGTCGGCGTCGCACATGGTCTGCTACACGGTCTCGGAGATCGAGCGGCGGCTGGCGGTCGAACTCGACTTGCCTATCTATGGTTGCGACCCGGACCTCCTGCCGCTCGGCTCGAAAAGCGGCGGGCGCAAGATCTTCCGCGAGGCCGGGATATTGATGCCCGACGGCTACGAGGATCTGAGAAGCGAAAAGGACATCATCGAGTCGCTCGCCGAACTGAAGCGGCGAAATCCGCAACTGCGCGGCGCGGTCGTCAAATATAACGAGGGCTTCTCGGGCGAGGGGAACGCCACCTTCCATTTCGAGGGCTGTCCGGAAAACGGCCTGGAGGAATGGATCGCCGCGCATCTGCCGCAGATGGAATTCGGCGCGCGCGATCTCGACTGGGATATCTACCGCGAGAAATTCGCCGAGATGGGCGGCATCGTCGAAGCCTTCGTCGACGGTGAGAACAAGCGCTCGCCCTCGGCGCAGTTCCGTATCGATCCTGCCGGACATGTCGAGGCGATCTCGACGCATGACCAGGTGCTGGGCGGCCTGACCGACCAGGAATTCCTCGGCGCGTTGTTTCCCGCCGACGAGGCCTATCGGCTCGAAGTGCAGGCCGAGGGATTGAAGGCGGCGAAAGCGCTGGCGCGGCAAGGCGTGCTCGGGCGCTTCGCCGTGGACTTCATCTCGGTCCCTGACGAGACCGGCTGGAAACATTACGCCATCGAGATCAATCTCAGGAAGGGCGGCACGACGCATCCCTTCATCATGCTGCAATATCTGACCGACGGGATCTACGATTCCGCCACTGGCCTGTTCAACACCCCGCAGGGCGAACAGCGCTGCTATTACGCCACCGACAATCTCGCCTCCGACTGCTATCGCGGCCTGCTGCCGGAGGACCTGATCGACATAGCGGTGCGCAATGGCATCCATTTCCACGGCGCGACGCAGACTGGCGTGGTGTTTCACCTGATCGGTGCGCTCTCGGAATTCGGCAAGCTTGGCGCGGTCTGTGTCGGCCGGACCAGGGAGGATGCGGAGGAACTCTACCGCGCCATGGTCGCCATCCTCGACCGCGAGTGCGGCAAATCCTGAGTTTCGCAGGCGGGCCCTGACCGCAACGAAAAAGGCCGTGGGGTTTCCGCGGCCTTTCTTTCTAACGCGGCTCGCTTCGGAGCCCCTTCCAGATTGCCCAGCACATGGCGAGCAAGATCAACGTGAAGGGCAGGCCGGTTGATATAACCATGGCCTGCAGCGCGGTCAGTCCGCCGCCGAGCAGCAGCACGATGGCGACCAGTCCCTCGAAGGAGGCCCAGAAGACGCGCTGCGGCACCGGTGCGTCGACCTTGCCGCCGGCGGTGATCGTGTCGATCACCAGCGAGCCGGAATCCGACGAGGTGACGAAGAAGACGATCACCAGGACAACGCCGATGAAGGAGGTGATCGCCGAGAGCGGCAGGCCTTCCAGCATCGCGAAGAGCGACAGTTCGGGCGAGTAGCTGTCGATGACATTCGCCTTCACCGCGCTGGCCGTCGGATCGGTCAGGACCTGGTCGATCGCCGTGCCGCCGAAGACCGCCATCCACATGACGCAGACGAGCGACGGGATCAGCAATACGCAAATGATGAATTCGCGCACCGTGCGGCCCCGCGACACGCGGGCGATGAACATGCCGACGAAGGGCGACCAGGAAATCCACCACGCCCAGTAGAAGGACGTCCAGCCCTGCATATAGGCGGTGTCCTCCCGGCCGAACGGGTTCGACAGCGCCGGAAGGTCGACGATATAGGCGACGAGGCCCTTGCCGAAATCGGTGATGATGGTGGAGGTCGGCCCGACGAAGAAGACGAAGAGCAGCAACAGGGCGGCGATCGCCATGTTGATCTCGCTGAGCAGTTTCACGCCGCCATCGAGCCCGCGCACCACCGAGAACAGTGCGATGGAGGTGATGCCGATGATCAGGATGACCTGGACGGTGATATTGTTCGGAATGCCGAAGACATGCTCAAGACCCGCATTGGCCTGTTGCGCGCCGATGCCGAGCGAGGTCGTCAGGCCGAACAGGGTCGCAAAGACTGCGAGAATGTCGATGATGTGGCCCCACCAGCCCCAGACGCGCTCGCCGAGGATCGGATAGAAGGCCGAGCGAACGGAAAGCGGCAGACCCTTGTTGTAGCTGAACAGGGCGAGCGCCAGCGCCAGCACCGCATAGATCGCCCAAGGGTGCAGGCCCCAGTGGTAAATCGTCGCCGCGAGGCCCATCTGCCGGGCCGCCTCGACATTCTCGGGGATGAGGACACCGTTCGCATCGAAGGGCGAGGGCGTGCCGAGCGGCTCGGAGATCGCCATGTGATAGACCGGTTCGAGCACGCCGAAGAACATCAGCCCGATACCCATGCCGGCGGCGAACAGCATCGCGAACCAGCCGATATAGCTGTAGTCGGGCGTTGCTTCCTTGCCGCCGAGCCGGATCGAGCCGTAGGGCGTGAAAATCAGCGCCACCGTGAAGATGACGAAGACGTTGCCGGCCAGAAGGAACAGCCAGTCGAACGAACTGGTCAGCGCCGGGCGCAGCCAGCCGAAGAAGTCGGCGGCCTGTTGCGGGAAGATCAACGCCACGATCACGAACAGGACAATGACGCCCGCCGAGACCGCGAAGACGGGATTGTGGATGTCGAGCCCGAAGGGGCCGATCTGCGTTTCGATATTGTCCTGGCCGATCTCGTAATCGGTTTCGATCAGGCCGGCCTCGCCCTCGGGTGCCGGAACGCCGCTGGTGTCACTCATGGGATGTCCTCCCGCTAAATTTCTATCGATGTGGTGGGGTTCGCCGGATCAGCTCGGGCGAACGAGAAAAACGGATGCGTCGGTATGCGTCGCGAGCCGGCCGCCATTCGAGGGCCAGAAATGGTCGGCGACATTGGGAATATGCGTCGCCATGACGACGAGATTGCTTCCCGTTTCGTGCGCCGTATCGATGAGCTTGTCGTCGAGATCGATGGCCGGATCGTGGCTCACAACCGCTTTCCAATCGGTGGCGATGCCATGGCGAACGCCCTGATCCTCGGAAAAATCCTTGAGCTTTTCCTCATACTCGGCCGGATTGTGGCCGAGCGGTCCCGGCGTCGAGGCCGTGACGCCGACATAGGTGACCGGTATTTTGTAGAGTTTTGCCAGATTTGCCGCGGTATCGAGCGCCGGCGCCAGTTTATCGGCGTGCGCGAGATCCACGGGCACCATTATTCTTTTATACATTGGCGTCTCCCCGTCATTGCCTAGGCGCTTTCGACAGCGCCTGTATTATGCTCCCCTGTTCAGGCTCCCGGGTAACGCGTGAGATAGCTGTCCCGATTGCGATGGAAGGCATTCTGTCAACGACGAAAAGCTAACGTGCCGGCGACGCCGATGTAAACCGCGGGCGCACAGAACCGGCCGAACTTCCTGGGGACGTTTCCCGATCGCGCTATGCGCCCCGGTCTCCAAATCCGCCGCTTGTTCTTTCCGCACAGGATTTAAACCGCAGTCGGGGTTGCAGCTGTTTGTGATCAGCCGGAAGCCCTGAGAGGGCGTATGGACGCGGCCGACAGCGAAGGCATCGATGACGATATCGTTGTCGGCGCGAGATCGGCAGGGTCGCTTCCGGCAAGCCACTCGTTCGCGAAACCGCATTCCGGTCATCGAGGACAATCGCCGAAAGAAAAGTCGCCCGGTCCCGGTCGCTCAGACCTTTTCCGGCTTCGGCCGGGTCATGAAGGGGCGCGCCCAGTCGGCGTCCGGCGTGACCGAGGAATTCTCGCGGGCAAGCTCTGCGAGGATCTTGCGGTATTCCACCGTCATCCGGTCGGAACGTGTGTGCATCTCCGTGCGGGTGTCAAGCGGGAATTCCGGCCGGATATTGTTCAGTAGCTCGCGGTCCTCGCTCTGGATCTGGCGGTCGAGAGCGATGATCCCGGCCTGCTTCTTCTCGTCTGGATCGTCATTGCGCGCGATGAACTGGCAGAACAGGGTGTGCGTGTCGTCGACCGGTGTCGCCGTCTTGAAGAGGACGTGGCGCAGGCCGTTCTCATATTCCATCACGTCCTTGTAGACGAAGGGCTGCACCAGCTCGTTATTGGTCCAGCGGACCGTGAAGCCCTCGCCGGTGAGGCCGGTATTGGCCTTCAGCGCCTCCGTCAGTCGCGCCTTGTAGCTGACACGCGAGGTCAGCTTGTGGCCTTCGCGGTTGATCTCGAAGGACAGGAATTGCGAGGCCGAGGTGTCGCCGATCGTGTTGCGATGCGTCCATGCGACATGGGCGAGGTCGAGCGCATTGTCGATGACGCGTGGCGCGGAGGTGGTCCAGACCTCCATCAATTCGTGCAGCAAAGTGAAGGAGGGATCTTCCGCCTCCGGCAGGTCCGGAATGTCGGCGCGCGGCATGCCGGCACAGATCCAGACCAGCCCGTAGCGTTCGGCGACGAGAATGTTGAGCGTGCGCGCCCGGGGCGGGATCGGCATGTCGTCATCCTGCTGCGGAATGCGCGTGCAGGCTCCCGCCGTGTTGAATGCCCAGCCGTGATAGGGACAGACGATCTCGCCATTTTCCAGCCAGCCCTGCGAGAGGCGCGCGGCGCGGTGCGGGCATTCGTCGACGGCGCAACCGAGCGAGCCGTCGGCGCCGCGCCAGACCACGTAATTGTCGCCGAGCAGGCGGACCGCGCGCGGCTTGTCCGTGATGTCGGCCGAATAGGCTACCGGGTACCAATATTCCTTGAAGGCGGGGACTTCGCTCACAAGCATCGGATGCTCCTGTCCTCTCTGTCGGTCTGTGTGTCGGGTGCGATCATGTCACGCCCGGGTAAATGGCTTGCCCACCCCGGCCGGCCCGGAGGCGCGACCGACGAAGGTCGCCAGCGCCAACAGCGCGAGCACATAGGGAAGGGCGATCAGCAACTCATGCGGAATGTCGCGCCACAGGATTTGTGCGCGCAGCGCAATCGCGTCGGCAAAACCGAAGGCGATGCAGGCGAACGCGCCCGGCCAGACGCGCCACTTGCCGAACACCATGGCGGCGAGCGCCAGGAAGCCTCGGCCCTGTGTCATCGACGCCTGGAACATGTCCAGCGTCACGATCGAGAGATAGGCCCCGCCGAGCGCGCCGAAGACGCCGGACATGACGACGGCGAAGAAGCGCGTCCGCACGACGGGAATGCCCGCCGCGTCGGCCGATTCCGCCGACTCGCCGCAGGCGCGCAGCCGCAGCCCGGCATCGGTGCGAAACAGGATCCACCAGACGATGAAGACCAGCGCGAAACAGGCATAGTCGACCAGGCTGAGCGAGCGGAAGATGCGCCCCACCGTCGGCAGGTCCGAAAGAAACGGGACAGAGATGGAGGGGATCTTCGCGACACTCGGCGTCAGGCCGTCAATGTCCCAGATCACCGGGATGAGCGCCGCCGTCAGGCCGGCGCCGATCAGGTTGATGGCGGCCGAGGCAACGACCTGGTCGCCGCGCAGCGTCACGGTCATCAGCGCCAGTGCGCTGCCCGACATCACGCCGGATATGAGGGCGCCGATGAGACCCAGCCAGGGATTGCCGGTGAAATAGGTGACCAGCACGGCGGAGAACGCGCCGATCAGCATCATGCCCTCGAGGCCGATATTCATCACGCCGGAGCGCTCGCTGATCAGGCCGCCAAGCATCGGCATCAGGATCGGAAGCGCGAGATGCAGGGCGCTGATCACCAGCGAAATCGTCAGAAGGTGGCTCATGACGGCATCTCCATCCGGGCGCTGGTTTCCACTGGCTGCTGGTCGGGCTCGCTGTTGGTCAGGCTGTCGTCGATGGCAGGCTTGCGCATCGAAGACAGCAGGCGAAGCACCGCCGGCTGCGCCGCGACGAAGGCGACAACCAGGCCGGAAACGACGCCGACCATTTCGCGACTGATACCGGCAATCGCCTGCAGCGGCACCGAGCCCGCATGCAGGACGGCAAAGAAGAAGCCCGAGGCCACCACGCCGATCGGCGATAGCGCACCGAGCAGCGCGACGGCGATGGCGTCGAACCCGTAACCGGGCGAGAAGGCGGAATAGAAGCGGCCATAGACGCCAAGCACCTGCACCGCGCCGGCCAGCCCGCCGAGCGCGCCGGAGGCGAGCAGGGCGAAAATGGTCATCCGCTCTATGGAGACGCCGCTGGCGCGGGCCGCGCCGTGATTGGCGCCCATCAACCGCATGCGGAAGCCGAGCGGTGTGCGGTAAAGGACCCATAGCACGATCGCCACCGCGCCGAGCGCGACGAGCAGTCCGGCATGGAGCCGTGTGCCGTCCCAGATGATCGGGAGCTGCGTGCCGGCGGGCACGCGCTCGGTCGCCGAAGGCTGGTCGGAGGCGACGAAGGGACCGGTCGGCGCGACCGCATATTCGGAGACCGCGAGCGCGACGAAATTCATCATGATCGTGGTGACTACTTCATGCGCGCCGCGATAGGCCTTGAGCAGCGCCGGGATCAGCGCGAACAGCGCGCCGCCCGCCATGCCGGCAAGGATGCAGGCGATCATCAGCAGGGTCGGCGGCAGATCGACCGTGGCGCCGACAATGCCGGCGACGAGGCCGCCGAACAACAGCTGGCCCTCGACGCCGATATTGAACAGGCTCGCATGGAAGGCGACCGCAACGGCAAGGCCCGCGATCAGCAGCGGAATCATCTGCACCAGCGTTTCCGCGATGGCCGGTCCGCTGCCGAGAGCGCCGCCGAACAGGGCAGTGGTCGTCAGCCAGAGCTCGGAGCCGGAAATCCAGATCATCGGCACGGACGCAATCAGCGCCGCGGCGATCGTGAGCATGAAGGTCAGAACCTGGCCGCCGAAATGGCCGGACAGGCGATGGAAATGCGCCACCATGCGCGGCAGCATCTGGTGCGACGCAAAGGCGCTCTCGCCGGTTTCCGGCCGCAGGGTCTCGGCCATTGCGACCGGGTCCATGCGTGTCTGGCGGCGTTTGGCTGCTTGCTGATCTGTGGCGGACATCGTCATGCTTGCGCCTCCCGGTCGACACCGGACATCCATCGGCCGATCTGGTCGACATCGGCCTCGGCCGTGCTGGTTTCACCGACGATGCGCCCCTGTCTAAAGACGACGATCCGGTCGGCGATTGTGAAGACCTCGGTCAGGTCGAGGCTGAGCAGCAGAACGCCGCCGCCCTGGTCCCTCAACCCGATCAGCGCCTCGTGGACGGCTGCGGTCGAGCCGATGTCGAGACCGCGCGTCGGCTGCGCGGCGATCATCAGCCGTGGCGCGCGCGCCAGTTCGCGTCCGACGACGAGCTTTTGCTGGTTTCCGCCCGAGAGGCTCGTCACCGGCGCCTCGATGGAGGATGCGCGCACCTTGTTGCGCTTGACGATACTAGCGGCAAAACGGGCGCGCCGTTTGCGGGAGAGCCAGAAGGGCGTGGGCGCGAAGGGCGCGCCGTCGATGAAACCGATCGAGGCGTTGTCGACGACGCTCATGCCGTCGGCGACGGCGAGGCGGTGGCGGTCCTCCGGGATATGGGCAATGCCGCTCTGGAACCGTTCGAGCGTCGTCATGCGGGTGATGTCGATGTCGTCGAGCGCGATGCCGCCCTGCGCCGCCTTCTTCAACCCGATCAGGAGATCGACGAATTGCGACTGGCCATTGCCCTCGACGCCGACCACGGCAAGGATCTCGCCGCCATGCACGTCGAGGTCGATGGGGCCGAAGCGCTCGCCGTCGGAGAGATTGCGAACCGACAGTACCGTCGGCCAGATATGGCTCGACCGCGACGGCACTTCGGGCCGGTTGCGGCCAATCATCAGCCGGACGAGCCGCGCTTCCAGAGCGTGGCGGTCCGCCGGGTCTTCGAAGGCGCGCGGGATCTCGGCCTCGCCCGCGACCGCGCCGTCCCGCAGAACGGTCACGCGGTCGCAGAGCCGCATGATTTCCGGCATCTTGTGGCTGATCAGCACGATGGTCGTGCCGTCGCGCTGCAGGTTCTGCAACAGAGTGTAGAGTTCTTCCGCGTCCGGCGGCGACAGGGCTGCCGTCGGCTCGTCGAGCACCAGTGTCGTGGCGCCGCCCCACAGGGCCTTCAGGATTTCCACCTTCTGGCGCGCGCCGACCGACAGCGTCTCGCAGCGCGCGGAAGGATCGACGCCGAAACCGAGCCGTTCCGACAGTTCCATGGCGCGTCGGCTCGCCGATTCCAGGTCGAGGGATTTGACCCAGCGCGCGGCAAAACCCGTTGTGGCGCGGCCGAGGACGAGGTTTTCGGCGACGGTCAGCTTGCCGATCAGGCTGAAATGCTGCTGCACCATGCCGATGCCATGCGCGAGCGCGTCGGCGGAGGAGCGGAGATTGACGTCCTTGCCGGCGATCTCGATGCGCCCGGCATCGGGGCGGATCATGCCGAACAGGATTTTCATCAGCGTCGACTTGCCGGCGCCGTTCTCGCCGAGCAGGCCGTGGATCGAGCCCTCGCGGACCGTGAGGTCGATGGACCGGTTTGCCTTGACTGGGCCGAAATGCTTGCTCACGCCGGCGAGCCGAATGGCCGCCGGCGTGGTCACGGCTTGCGAGGCGCCGTTTGTTGCCATTATTGCCTCGCGCCCCGAATTCATCAGTTGCCTGCCGTGAAGGTCTTCAGTTCCTCTTCAGTGGACGGCACGGTCATGGAGCCGTCAAGGATCGAGGCGGTCGCCGCTTCGACCTTGGCCATGATCTCCGGCGACAGTGTGTCGATATTGTCCTGGCAGAGGCCTACAGCGCCTTCCTTCAGACCGAGGCTGACCGCGCCGCCCGCAAAGGTGGCTTCGGCCGCCTTGGTGTTTTCCAGCACGACAGCGCCGGCGACATCCTTGACCGCGGAGGTCAGGAAATTGTCGGGGGCGAACTGGCCCTTGCAGGTGTCGACGCCGATTACCCAGTAGCCGTCGCCCATGCCCTTGGCGGCATCGAAAATGCCGCGTCCACCGCCGCCGGCGACGTCCATGATCAGGTCTGCGCCGAGATCGTAGATGCCGAGCGCCAGTTCCTTGGCCTTGGCCGGCTCGGTGAAGGAACCGACAAACGCGACGGAGACCTCGATATCCGGATTGACGTAATGCAGGCCGGCTTCGTAGCCGGAGAGGAAGCGAACCACCGGCGGCGTTTCCATGCCGCCAATGAAGCCGACGCGGGTGCCCTTGGTGGTCATGGCAGCCGCGATGCCTGCGAGGAAGGCGGCCTCATGTTCGCGGAAGGTGACGCTGGCGACGTTCGCAAGCGGTTTCTTGTCGGCGTCAACGGCAACCGCGTCGATCAGCGTGAACTTCGCGTCCGGATTGGCGATGGCGACCTGGGTGAGCGCATCGCGGATACCGAAGCCGACGCCGGTCGTCACCGTCGAGCCGCTGTCGACGGCCTGCTGGAGGTTCGGCACGAATTGCGACTGGTTGGCCGACTGGATGACCAGCGTCTCGCCGCCCAGCTTTTCCGCGCTGGCCTCGACGCCGAGCTTGGCAAGGTCGTTGAAGCCCTGATCGCCGAGGCCGGCGGCGTTGGTCACCATCGACCAGACATAGTCCTCCGCGGCCGCAGGGGCCGGTGCCCCGAGGCCGAAGGCGAGGAGCGCCGCCGAGGCCGTCAGGGCACCGAAACGGCGCCGGTTAGTCGTGGGCATATCCTTGAACGATGCGGGCATGATCATTTTCTCCTGGGCTTTTGCGGGGAAAGGGGATGCGAATGCACTTGAAAGAGGGCGTGTTTCATTGGCCGGCCCAACCGGTATGGGCTTCGAGACGGGTGCCGTGGCGCGGTTCGCTTGACCGCTTGACGGCGATGGCGACGGCCTCGTCGGCGGTGGCGGCGAAACTGATCTCGACGACGCGGCGCTCATCGAGCCATTTGCCGTCCTCGATTGCACCTCGCAGCCGGTCGGCCCAGCCGGATGTGCCTTCCAGCACCACCAGCGGAACGCCGGAATCATAGGCGATGGTGACTTCGTTGAGCGTGCCGACGCCGCCGCCGATCATGATGACGCTGTCGCAGCCGCGCGCGGTCAGAATGTTGCGCACCGTACCCATGCCGGTGGCGAATGCGATGTCGACATAGGGATTGGCCTTCGACTTGTCGGCATAGGGCAGGAAGCCGATGGTCAACCCGCCGGCTTCGCGCGCGCCGCGGCTGGAATGCTCCATCACGCCGCCGGTGCCGCCGGTGACGAGCGCCGCGCCCGCCGCAGCGATGCCGCGTCCGACCTCGTAAGCCGCTAGGGAGACCGCGTCGGGGAGGGTTTCCCCCTCGCGGGCGCTTCGTCCGATCACTCCGATGGTCAGCATCGCTTCGCTCCCTTAACTGTTTGCCGCGCCGGGGTTGGCGAGATCTTCGCCGGCCGGAATTGGCGATCCGCGTCCGATCCGCCGCGCCTCGGCGAGCAACTGGCGGGCGCGTCGAACCACCTGATCGCGATCCACCGCAATCAGCGTCAGCGGATCCTCCGTCGCAATCGCAAACGAGGCCGCCGCAGAACCGAGCGCGGCCGCTTCGAGCACGTCGCCGGTGGCGGCGATGCCGGCGAGGAAGCCGCCGCAAAACGCGTCGCCAGCGCCTGTCGGGTCGATGGCGGGCGTGTCATAGGCCGGCATGTGAAAGATCTCGTCGCGCCGCTGGATAAGGACGCCGGTTCCGCCGGCCTTCAGCACCACGGTCCGTGCGCCCTTCGCCTTCAGGCGAAACAGGATGTCCTCGACGGGGAGGCCGGGCGCGACGACATCGAAATCGGAGGTCGAGGGCAGGAAGGTGTCGATGGCGCCGAGCGTGACGGAAAGCCGGCCGAAAGGGTCGCCGATCAGGTCGGAGCGGGCGGGGCAGTCCGTCTGCAGGCGGCCCCGACCGGGGGCGATCCGCGCGACCATGCTGCGATGGCGGGCGAGCGGGAGCAAGGGCAGATGCCAGAAATCGACCTCGTCGAGCCAGGCATCCGGCACGTCCGAGCCGCAGGGCGAGCCGAGCGGCAGGATGTCGGGAAGTGTTGTCGTGTCGATAAAGTCGGCGCGATCGGCTTCGGGCAGGGCCTCGATCATTTCGCGGGGCACCGGCTGGAGCCGAGAGCCATCTGCCATATGGGCGAAGGTGACGCGCACCGGATGGGAACGATCAATGCGCCGCACGGCGCCGGTGTCGATTCCTGCCGCGACGAGGGCCGCCAGCACTTCCTCGGGATAATCATTGCCGACCACGGTGATAATCCGCGGCGCGTTTCCGGCGATCAGGGCGCCGAGCGAAGACCACAAGGCGTTGCCGCCGACCTTGGCCGTCACATGCCGCCCGTCCTGCGTCAGCACGCTGTCGATGCTGAGCGAGCCGGCAATGGCGAGCACGGATTTGGCGGATTGCGGACCCATCGGCATCCTTTGGCGCACGGCATTCGTTCTGCATAATAATTATGCAGAATTCCATCTGCACAGGATTTAAACAGCTTAATTGTTCATTGTCCAACACTAAAATTCGAAACACATGCTTTTCCACGGATGTGTCGGATGTGGCTTGGAGATTCGCTGCAATGTGAGCTTGCGGGCTGTGGAAAAGAAAAGGCGCGGGCCATGACCTGCGCCTTCAAGACATACCTGCAGACATGGCGGTGATCAGCCGCGCGGACGGCGGCGATGCTCCTTTGCCAGCGATGGCGGGAACCACCCTGAATTGCGTGGATCGACATTGTCGCCGGGTGCGACGACGCCGTCGATCGCGTCGAGGATCTCCTCATCCAGCGCGATGCCGTCGGCAGTCAGGAGCTGTTCCAGCTGTTCGCCGGTGCGCGGCCCGAGCAGGACCGACGTGACGCCCGGATGCTCCAGTGTCCAGGCGAGGCTCATCTGCATCAAGGTCAGACCGGCCTTGTCGGCGATCGCCCCAAGCGCCTCGGTGACGTGGAGCTTGCGCTCGTCGTCGGCGCGCACGAAGGGATTGCCGGATGCCGCCCGGGAGCCTTCGGGCGGGGCCACGCCGCGGCGGTATTTACCGGTCAGCCACCCGCCATTGAGCGGGCTCCAGACCAGCATGCCCACGCCATATTGCTGGCAGACCGGCAGGCTTCCGCGCTCGATTCCGCGCACCAGGATCGAATAGGGCGACTGTTCGCTGACGAAAGGCGCAGCGCCGAGTTTTTCGGCCGCCCATTGGGTCTGCACCAGCATCTCGGGCGGGAAGACGGAGGAGCCGGCATGCCGGATCTTGCCGGCGCGGGTTAGTTCGTCGAAGGCGGCGACCGTTTCCTCGATCGGCGTTTTCGGGTCGGCGCGATGCAATTGGTAGAGATCGATATGGTCGGTCTTCAGCCGCCGCAGGCTGTCCTCGACGGCCTGGACGATCCAGCGCCGCGAGCCGCCGGACTTCTCCGGATCGCCATGCATCGGAAGCCCGACCTTGGTTGCCAGGACGACCTTGTCGCGTTTGCCGGCCAATGCCGCGCCGAGCGCTTCCTCCACCGCGCCATTGTCGTAGATATCGGCGGTGTCGATCAGGTTGATGCCCGCATCGAGCGCCTGGTCCACCAGTTTCGCCGCTTCGGACGGGCTCTGCGAGGACAGGAGTGACATGGTGCCGAAGCCAAACCGCGATACCATCGGGCCATTGGCGCCGAGTCGTTTCATCTCCATCGGGATATCCTCATCGGTTGCAATCCATGGACGGCGGATTGAGCTTGCGCGAGCAAAGCATATAAGATTTCATTGTTCAACAATGGATGATCGGTGGACAGTGTCTTTGAAACGATTGTATCGCCGGGGCGGTCCCTTTAATTTGCCGGTCCGTTCACGGGAGAGGAGAACTGGCGTTAGGGCTGGCAATGGCGCGCGATCCGTTTTCGCTTCACAATGAAGCCGGTAGCCGTGATTCACCCGTTATCCAACCGCCGGCAATGACATGACATCCGCCGAGAACCAACTGCGCATCAAGCCGGTCCGTGACAGGCGCCCGCTCTCCGTCCAGGTCTATGACCAGTTGGTCGAGGCGCTGCGGAAGCAGGGCCGTCCGGGCGATCTGATCCCGCCGGAAATCGAGCTTGCCAACGAACTTGGCGTCAGCCGCACGGTGCTGCGCGAGGCGTTGCGGCTGTTGGAGGAGGACGGTTTCATCGAGCGCGGCATCGATCCGCGCCGCCGCCAGCTGGCGCGCCCCTCGGCCCGCCCGCCGGCCTTCAACGCACCGTTGGAAGACATGTTGCACGCGGCGACGCCGCTCGACATCCAGATCGTGCGCACCGAGCAGATCCGGCCGACAAGCTGGAGCGTGTCGCTCTTGGAACTGCACGACGAGAACACGCCGCTGCTTTATCGCGAATGCCTTTTTACTGCTGGCGGCGAACCGGCCATTTCGGCGCTCGAGATCATCCCGCTGTCAGAGGACGGCGTTCCGCCGCATCTGACGAAGGAAGACGCGGCGGGCGAACCGCAGACACTGCTCTCGGCGCTGGGGCCGCAGTTCCGGTCGAAATGCGTGCCGACGCTGTGGCGGCTTGCCGCTGCATCTTCCGGCGGCGGATCGCGCAAGGGCTTTGCCCGCACCCGCGCCGACCATCCGGTTACCACCCTGACGACGGTGCTGAGCCGGCACGGCAAGCCGGTCTATCTGGCCAAACACCTGCTGCGCCTCGACATCGTCGCGCTTTCAGTGGGCGAGCCGCCAAACGGTTTCGACCCATCCTCGCCGGAATCGCCATAGGGGCTTCGGCGCATGACATCGCCGAAATCCGTTCAAGTGCATGAAACTCTGCACCGGCAAAGAGTAGGCGGCCTTTTGCGATTGAGGCTAAGTATTTGAAAATACTGGTACTCCCAAGGGGAATCGAACCCCTGTTTCCGCCGTGAGAGGGCGGCGTCCTGACCGCTAGACGATGGGAGCGTGCGCGGAGGATGCGCATATAGGCTCGCGCGCAGTGGACGTCAATGCCACCGATTGCGGCCGGGATGTCAGATATCCTCGACCGCGGCCTTGAGCATGTCGCGCACCTGACCGGCCACGAAGGTGAGGTCGCGATTGGGGATCGCCTGCATCGAGGCGACCGGGTCGATGGCGCTGACCATGATCTCGCCGCCGGGCGCGGCCCGCACCACGACGTTGCAGGGCAGCATCGCGCCCACTCGCGGCTCCATCTTGATGGCCTCATTCGCCATTTTGGGATTGCACGCGCCGAGGATGAGATAGGGATCGATATCCGCGTCGATCTTCGCCTTCAGCGTGTCTTTCACATTGATCTCGGTGAGCACGCCGAAACCGTGGCCGGAGAGCGCGGCGCGCGTGCGTGCGACGATGTCCTCGAAACTCTCGCCCTTGAATGTGCGGTCGATCGTGTAGCTCATTGCTTCCTCCATTGCGATATATGACTAAAGCGGAATGTGGCGTTGGAGCATGGCGATCGCAAGGCGAGGGGGCGTATTTCCGGTCAGCCGCGGCCCGGTTGCGCCTGCCGGAGATAGTCCCTCGATAGCGCGCGGCCGAATTTGCGCTCCCACACCAGCCGTCCGAAATATTTGGGGCGAAGGAGAGCGAGATTGAGCAGATACCTCGCGCGCGACCGGTATCGCAGGACGGGTTCCTCGAAATCGCATGGCAGAGCCTTTCGATGAAATCTGTAGAGTTCGCCAAACAGGGCGTCGGTGTGCAGCCACGGCTTGCATGCACCCGCATAGTGAACGACGACGGGTTGTTCGGGAACGCGGCCTTCATCCCAGGCTATTACCGGTATGAAGTTCCAGCGGGTGGAAATCAGCAGCGCTTCGTCCGGCAGCGCAAGATTGATCGCCGACTGGTCGTGATGGGGAAGCCGCTCGTGGCTGCCGATCACATCGATAAGTCGTTTCTCGCAGTCGTTCTCACGCCATTTCGCGAGGTCGATGAGAAGTACGCCCGAGTTCAGGTATTTTGTCGCGTCCTTTCGGGCAAACCCTTTCCGGATCTCGAAACGCATCGCGTTGTCGTCCTGCGCACCGGCGATCGTGCGGCCCTCCAGGTCCATGGACCATAGCGGCCCAAGGTCGCCGATCACGACCAGGTCGGAATCGAGATAGATGATCCGTTCGACGGTTTCCGGAAGCATGCGCGCCAGGAGCAGCCGCAAATAATTTCCCATATGGTTCGTCAAGGTCGCGGGAATATCGGCGAGTTGGTCGGGTTCGATCCGCACGACCGTCAGCCGCAATCCGATTGATTCGGCAAAGTCCGAGAAGGTCTTCAGCGCGGCCGGGTCGATGCCGCTGTCCGCGAGAAAGAAATGGGCGTCGCGATTGTTGAACCACGCCGAATGGATCGCGGTCGCAGCGTGAACGAAATAGCCGTCGTCGGAGCAGAAGAGAATATTCATGGCCATCTGTTTTCGGAGGGATCGTGGCGACAAGAGACCGAGTCGCGATTGAATGTCACGTGGCCGAATAACCAGTGTTTCCGCCACCCGACAATCCAGTTGAGAAGAACCTTTAGGCGAGACGCACAAATGCGCCTTGGCAAGCGAACCGATGCGCTATCCGCAGGCGAAGGGGTGGTTTCGTCGCGGATCCAGACGCATCCAGGAAACGTGTCTGTACCGTCTCTTCGCTATCGCTCCGTGCCGCCGACTGTCATCGCTTCCATCTTCAGATGCGGCTGGCCGACGCCGACGGGAACGCCCTGGCCGGCCTTGCCGCACATGCCGATGCCGGTGTCGAGCGCCATGTCGTTGCCGACCATGGAGACTCGGTGCATCGCGTCCGGGCCGTTGCCGATCAGCATGGCGCCTTTTACCGGATGGGTCACCTTGCCGTTCTCGATCATGTAGGCCTCGGTGCAGCCGAAGACGAACTTGCCGGAGGTGATGTCAACCTGGCCGCCGCCGAAGGAGACGGCGTAGATACCCTTGTCGACCGAGGCGATGATTTCCTCGGGTGTCTTGTCGCCGCCGAGCATATAGGTGTTGGTCATGCGCGGCATCGGCACATGCGCATAGGATTCGCGCCGCCCGTTGCCGGTCGGCTTGACGCCCATGAGGCGGGCGTTCTGGCGGTCCTGCATGTAGCCGACCAGCTTGCCGTCCTCGATCAGCACATTGTAGCCCGAAGGCGTGCCCTCGTCGTCGATGGACAATGAGCCGCGCCGGTTCTCGATCGTGCCGTCATCGACCACGGTGACGCCCTTGGCGGCGACCTGCTGGCCCATAAGGCCGGCAAAGGCGGAGGTGCCCTTGCGGTTGAAATCGCCCTCGAGGCCGTGGCCGACAGCTTCATGCAGCATCACGCCGGGCCAGCCATTGCCCAGCACGATGTCGAATGTGCCGGCGGGGGCGGGTTTGGCGTCCAGATTGACGAGCGCCTGGCGCAGCGCCTCGTCGGCGCCATGCCGCCAGGAATCGGTGGCGATGAACTCGCCGAAGGCCTGCCGGCCCCCCATGCCGTGCGAGCCGCTCTCCTGCCGGTCGCCGTCGCCGACGACGACGGAGATGTTGACGCGTGTCAGCGGGCGGATGTCCTTGGCGAAATGGCCGTCGGCGCGCAGGATCTCGACGACCTGCCAGGATGCGCCGAGCGAGGCGGTAACCTGGCGCACGCGCGGATCTTTGGCGCGCAGATAGGCGTCGATCTCGGTCAGTAGCTTCACCTTGGCCTCGAAAGAGGGCTCGCCGATCGGGTTGGCGTCGCCATAGAGCTTGCGGTTGGTGCCCTGCGGCGCGTCCGAATATTTGCCGGAATAGCCGGTGGTGACCGCGCCGACCGCATCCGCGGCGCGCTTCAGCGCGGCAAGCGAGAGTTCGCCCGATTCCGCATAGCCGACCGCCTCGCCGGCCACCGAGCGCAGCCCGAAGCCTCGGCCGGTGTTGAAGGATCCGGTCTTCAGCCGACCATTGTCGAACATCAGCATTTCCGATTCCGAATGCTCCATGAAGAGCTCGCCGTCATCGGCTTTCGCCAGCGCATCGGAAACGAGGCTTTCAAGCGTCTCCTTCGGGATGTCGAAGGAATTGATCAGGTCGGGGAGATTCATGTCGGCTGGCATGGCGGGTCCTTTTGTCTTGCCGACTCATTTAGGCGCGGCAATGGGGCGGGGCAACCGGGCCGCGCGATCAAATCCCGAGGAT
>Ga0070729_10000968_pt1 | contig 49644 bp, 43 predicted proteins | sample tdDd472_FD_66725 | JGI IMG/M metagenome (GOLD analysis project Ga0070729, IMG submission 66725) | Marine sediment microbial communities from the Atlantic coast under amendment with organic carbon and nitrate - tdDd47.2 | ecosystem: Environmental > Aquatic > Marine > Coastal > Sediment | place... | reverse complement strand
CAGATTTTGATGCTATTAATAGATTAGCAGATAAAAATGGTCTCTGGGTTCTTGAAGACGGCGCCCAGTCTTTTGGAGCACAATATAAAGGGAAAAGATCGTGTAATTTGACAAAAGTAGCCACTACCAGTTTCTTCCCTGCAAAACCATTGGGATGCTATGGAGATGGCGGTGCAATGTTTACTAATGACGATGATCTGGCTATCAAGCTCCGTCAGTTAGTCAACCACGGTCAGGTAAAACGTTACACACATAAATATGTGGGAATAAACGGAAGACTGGACACTATTCAGGCTGCAATTCTCAGGATTAAACTCAAATATTTTGATAATGAAATTGAAATGCGGCAATCCGCAGCGGATTATTATACATCCGCTTTTCAGGATTCAAAAAATATCATCACACCGGAAATTATTCCGGACAGGAGTTCCTCTTGGGCGCAGTATACAGTTCGCATTCCGAATCGTGATGAAGCACGGCAGAAATTGCAAGTTTTGGGAATCCCCACATCAGTACATTATCCAATGCCTGTAAATCGACAGGAAGCATTTTCCTTCCTTGGAGATAACACACATTATGATAATGCAGAGCTACTATCAAAAGAAGTTATCAGTTTGCCCATGCACGGTTTTATTTCCAGAGATGATCAGAATCAGGTAATTGAAGCGGTAAAGAAGGTTGTTAATGGCTGAATATTTTGTACATGAAAGTTCATATGTAGACGAAGGCGCTGTTTTGGGAAAGGACACTAAAGTCTGGCATTTCTCCCATGTCATGAGTGGAGCACATATTGGCGAACGCTGTGTTCTGGGGCAGAATGTCAATGTCGGTGCTAGAGCGGTATTAGGCAATGGCGTAAAGGTCCAGAATAATGTCAGTATCTACGATGATGTTGTAATTGAAGACGATGTATTTTGTGGACCTTCCTGCGTATTCACCAATGTCATTAATCCGCGATCCTTTGTAGAGCGGAAAGATGAGTACAAGCTGACTACAGTCCGAAAAGGAGCTTCTATAGGGGCTAACGCTACAATTGTGTGTGGTGTTACTCTGGGAAAATACAGCTTTGTTGGAGCAGGCTCAACTGTCACAAAAGATATTCCTGATTATGGAATGGTTTATGGCAATCCTGCACGACTACAGGGATGGGTCTGTCTGTGTGGTGAAAAACTGGAAGAGTATAAATGTCCGACCTGCAGTAAAAGTTATGAAAAAAAAGACAGAGGACTTAAAGAAATATGAAAAAAATCGTTACAGTTATTGGAGCGCGTCCTCAATTTGTCAAGGCTGCGGTTTTAAGTCGGAAAATTGAGGAAAATTTTTCCGACAAGTTTTCTGAACTGATAATTCACACTGGTCAGCATTATGATCAGAATATGTCAGATGTTTTTTTTGAAGAGATGAACATCCCCCGACCACATATGAATCTCGAAGTCGGATCGGGTTCTCATGGTGCAATGACCGGAAGGATGCTGGAGAAGATTGAAGATGTTCTTCTCAGCGAAAAGCCCGATTTTCTTCTTACATACGGCGATACAAATTCAACTATTGCCGGTGCATTGGCAGCTAGTAAGCTGCATATTCCCGTTGTCCATGTTGAGGCAGGTTTGCGCAGCTTCAACATGAAAATGCCAGAGGAACAGAACCGCATTCTTACGGATCGTATCAGCACCCTTCTTTTTTGTCCCACCGATACAGCTGTAGAGAATTTAAAGGATGAGGGACTGACGGAAGGGGTCTACCGCACAGGCGATATTATGCTCGATGCATCTCTGTATTATAGACAAGATGTAACGAAGCCGGAGTTTGATATTCCTGCCGATTTTATTCTGGTAACACTACACAGAGCCGAGAATACAGATGATCCTCAGCGGTTGCGTAATATTGTGCAGGCATTGAGCGAATCTGGTAGAAATGTTATTCTTCCGCTGCATCCGAGAACGGTTAAAATGCTTAATCAGTTCAATTTAAAGTTTGGAGACAATGTAAAAATTGTAAAACCTGTGAGCTTTTTTGAAATGTTATATCTGGAGAGCAATTGCAGAATGGTAGTAACTGACTCCGGTGGTGTACAAAAAGAGGCTTATTTTTTCAAAAAGCCCTGTGTTACCATGAGAGACCAGACCGAATGGGTTGAGACGGTGAATGCAGGCTGGAATACTATTGTCGGTGCAGATAAAGACAAAATCCTGCAGGCAATTGATAGAGCTGAAGTTTTAAAATTATATCCGGATTTATACGGAAATGGTAATTCCGCTCAGGAAATGCTTAATATTTTGAGCACATACTAGAAAATGGAGACAAAAATGGGTTTGAAAAGTGAAATATTACAGAAAATAGAAAATAATACAGTTAAAGTAGGGATTCTCGGGCTTGGTTATGTGGGGCTTCCTCTGGCTGTGACTTTTGCTAAAAACGATGTTGAAGTACTAGGTTTTGAAAAATCGGAAAAAAAGGCGGCTATGGCCAACAGTGGAGAGAATTATATCGGCGATGTCGAAGATGAAGATCTGGAGACTGTTGTAAAAAAAGGAAGATTTACTGCTACTACAGATTTCAACCGGATAAAAGAGTGTGATGCTATATTTATCTGCGTGCCTACACCTTTAGACAGATTTCGTAAACCTGATATGGCATACATTGAGGGATCCTGTCTCGAAATTGGTCGGTTTATGAAAAAAGGGACTTTTATTGCCCTAGAGAGCACAACCTATCCGACTACTACTGAAGATTTCATGCTACCTATTATAGAACGTGAATCTGGTATGACTCATGGTTATGATTTTTGGCTGGCATACAGTCCCGAAAGAGTTGATCCCGGTAATCAAACTTACAAAACAGAGAATACACCTAAAGTTCTCGGCGCCATGACTGAAGATGGGAACGAAATTGGTCTGGCAATATACAGTAAAGCCATTCAGCAGATTCATGTAGTCAGCTCACCCAAAGCTGCTGAGATGGTCAAAATCCTTGAAAACACTTATCGTCTCATTAATATCAGTTTAATCAATGAACTTGCATTGTTGAGTGGGAAAATGGATATAAATATCTGGGAAGTCATTGACGCAGCCAAGACTAAACCATATGGTTTTCAGGCATTTTATCCTGGTCCGGGAATCGGTGGTCACTGTATCCCTCTTGATCCCTTTTATTTAGAATACATTGCTAAAAAATTCGATTTCGACCTCAGCATGATTAATACTGCGGGACATATTGATATGCTTATGCCTCATAGAATGACAATAAAAATTACTTCAGCATTAAATCGTCATAAGAAATCGGTTAATGGTTCCAGAATCTTGTTTCTCGGTGTAGCTTACAAACCAAATATCGATGATGAACGGGAAAGCCCCGCCTTGAAAATTATTCAGGAAGTTGCTAATAAAGGTGGTCTAGTAGATTTTTATGACCCCTATATTGAAACAGCTAAAACAGAAGACGGAACAGAATACTCTTCAATTGATGATCTTTCTAATCTTCGGGATTATGACTGTGTTATTGTTACAACCAAACATAAGGACTTCGACTTTTCTGATCTTGCAGAAAAATCTCAGCTGATTGTTGATTTGCAGAATGCCTATGCGACAAGCACAGAGGATATATATAAACTATAGTGGAGTTTCCTTTGGAAAGTATTCTCTTTGACAAAATAATTGTTCTCATCAAGGTTTTTCCGGTAATTCTGATATTTTTTATCATGCCTGGGTACTTTCTTAGGTCTCTGATAGGCGCTTTTGCAGGTAAAAAGATTGAGAAGTCAATAGCTGTGGATTTCTCTCTGGGTTATTCGTTACTTCTGATTCCTGGGCTGATTGCTTACTTTTTTCTTCTGAAATGGACATCATTTTTCATAATCTGGTTTAGTCTATTAGCTGTATTATTGACAATTTTTTTTGTTAAACACAGGACAAGCAAGTTTTTCAGGTTTTCAAAGCCTGTAATTCCATCGAGTATAGATATTAAATCCATAATATTCTATATGCTGTCGATTTATGTGCTTATCGTCACTTTTGTTGTTTTGTTCCTAAGAGGTGGGCATTTCATTGGTGATCATCAACATCACCTGGCTTATATTATAAAACTTTTGCATAACGATGTAATTACACCTTTTGTCCCTATGTATGAAGGGGCAACAGAAATCCCCTATAATTATGCTTATGATATTAATTATATTTTTTCAGCAGTTGTGGTAAAACTGGCACAAATAGATTTAAATCTGTATTGGGATGTTTCTCCGGCTCTTTACTTGATATTTCCATTCTCCGCATATCTTTATCTATATAAAAAGCTGTTGAATAAGCACCGCGTCATGTTTGTTTTATTTGCCTTCTTGTTTGTTTTTTATGAATTGTATAATTGGGGACCGGCTCTTGATGCGGAATTTATGCCTATCCCCGATCAGTTTTCTCGAACAATATTTCTCCCTCTTTTCTTTGCTTTATTTATTGATACATGGAGAAGTTATGATGAAAAGAGGGTTGAACTGTTATACATCCCATTATTCTTGATTCTGGCTTCAATAATCTTTACTCATGTTTATTCCTATGCTGTTATTGTCTTAGTATTAATGGCTTTTACGGTTGTTGATGTTTGTTTCGGTACTAAAGCCCGTCAAAAGGCCGGGACTTTCAGGCTTTATGTTTCATTGATGCTGTTTTCAGTCTTTATATTTTTGATACGAATCTGGAAAACAGATTTCAAATTATTCGAACGGATTGAACCGTTTTTTCTGGTTGCCATAATTGCATTATTTGCTGTCATTGTATTGACCTTACTATCTCGAAAAGTCATAGAGTATTTCGCTATAAAACTCGATAACAAGCGAGCCAGGTTGATTGGTATTCTCGTGTTTGTTACCTTTGTTTTACTTGCGTTTTGGGGTGAAACTAAGGCCCATGTGCATTTTGAAAATGCTGCTGCATATGGAACTAAGTACGGAAATTTTTTAAGGGGTTTTAACTTTTCCTTCTTTGAACTGATGGGAATTGTCACTTCGATTCTAGTATTTATTATCAGTTTCGCCGTAATGAAAACTGGTCCAAAAGGGAAAAAGGAAATCTGTTTTCCATTGTATTATAGTTCTGAAAAGAGACTGGAATTGGTAGATCGAGGGGCTTTATATTTTCTGTTTTCAACAGCACTGGTTCTTATCTTTACAGCAATGCCGACTTACAATGTAATTATTTCCAAGTTTATTTCACAGGTCTATGCCCGTCGAATAGTGTACTTCCAGGAAATCTTCTTTATTTACTGGGTAGCTTTGTTGGCTTCTATTTTTTATATGAAGTTTTCGGGACGAATAAATCAAAAAGGAACCATTGCTATAGTGGTTTTATTTACTCTTTTGGCTTTGAGTATTACAGTGGATTTGAAAGATCGATTGAATGCTGATTCATATAATAGAGATTACATACTCAAAGAAGATAATGTCTTTGAATATATTCGGGAGAATATAGAACCCTGGTCGGTGATTGCATCATACAAATATGCGGCAATGGATGTAGTTGCTCAGACTCCTAATTATTTTCTCTCATCCGGAACAGTTCATTCTCCTCGGGTACCTACTGAAAAAGACAGGCAAAAAATGACATGGAATATTTTTCATTTTGTTAATCCTTTTGAGGATATACTAGAAAATATTGCTAAGTACAATGTCTCATATATCTTGTCTGAGTTCAAGAATGATAGACCATTTGCACCTGTATATGATCTAGAAAGGTTCAATGCTAGTCTAGCTGTATATCCTGAATTATTTGAAAGAGTCTATAGTGATGATATGTATATACTGTATAGAGTCAACTATAAGATTTTAACTACACGAACTAATATGGAGTAGTAATGTTAGATAACAAATTGATAGCTGTTGTGGTTCCCTGCTATAATGAAGTAACACAAATTGAAAATGTAATCAGGACAATGCCTGAGTTTGTTGACCGGATCATTGCCGTAAACGACAAATCATCAGATGGAACTTTAGATTTATTATTAAAATTACAGAAAGAAATGGAAACTGTTGATCCAATTTATACTTCAAAAATAGATAAAAGTAGCACTGTATATAACTATGCTGAAGAAGTAGTCTATGAAATGGATCAGAAAGAGAAGAAATATTTTACTTCCTCAGAAACTCTTTGTGATTATCAAAATTCTAAAAGATTGGTTGTTATCAATCATCTTAAGAATGGAGGAGTCGGAGCAGCTATAGCTAGCGGTTATAAGTGGTGTAAAGATCATCAGATTGATTGTACTTCTGTAATGGCCGGTGATGGTCAGATGGATCCAGCAGAATTAAAAAGCATTTGTCTTCCAGTCATAGATGAAAATGTTGATTATGTTAAAGGAAATAGGCTGATACATCGCAGTGCCTGGCTTGTAGTTCCAAAAATAAGGTATATAGGAAATTCTGTTCTTTCAATTTTAACAAAAGTTGCCTCTGGATACTGGCATATCTCCGATACGCAGACTGGTTACACAGCTATATCACTTAAAGCTCTTCGGGCAATCCGACTCCATAAAATATATAAAAGTTATGGTATGCCTAATGATATACTTGTAAAGCTAAATATTGCCTTTTGTTCAATACGTGAAGTTGAAATCAAGCCTGTATATAATGTTGGAGAACAATCGAAAATGAAAATCTTCAAGGTTATTCCCCGTGTTAGTTTTCTACTGATTAAATCCTTTTTTAAACGCTTATGGATTAAATATCTTTTTAGGGATTTCCATCCATTATTTCTACTCTACAATTTTTCATTTTTACTTACACTTATGTCTATTCCATTTTTTATTAAGATTATGAAATATATTATCTGGGGGAGACCGTTAGCTGATGCCACTCTAATTGTTTTTATGTTTCTATTTATTGCAGCTTTCCAGTCATTTGGCTTTGGGATGTGGATGGATATTATGGATAATGAAAGACTTCAAAAATAAGTATAAATAAGTAGCAGTCAAATACCAGATTAAAATAGTTCTAATTATTTATGAAGCACTAAGTAGAGCTTTCTAAGGTGAATAAAAATGAAAATATCAGTCGATATAAATCATCCAGCAAATGTACATTATTTTAAAAACTTTATAAAGGAGATGGAAGATCGTGGGCATGAAATTCTAATCACTGCTAGTAATAAGGAAATCTCATTTAAACTTTTAGATTTGTATGGATTCAAATATCATAAGATTGGTTCATATGGTCATTCAATTATAGAAAAGTTAATCAAAATAATATGGCTTGATATAAAAATGTTCATAGCAGTAAGAAAATTTCAACCAGATATCTTTCTTGGTTTTGCCTCGGTTCGTTCGGCACACATTGGTCGTTTGCTTGGGAAAAAATCAATTATTTTAACTGATACGGAGCATGCAAAGTTGGGTATTGCTCTATTTGAGTCTTTTTCAGACTTTATATTAACTCCAAACTGTTTTTTGGGTGATTTCGGAAAAAAGCATGTTAGATTTAATAGCTTGATGGAACTTATGTATTTACATCCTAAGAGATTTATTCCGGATTCAAATACATTAAAAGAAATAGGTTTATCAGAAAGTGATAAGTTTGTAGTTATTCGATTTGTTTCATGGGAAGCTTCCCATGATATTGGAATTAAAAATGTATCAGATAAATTAAAATTAAAACTAATCAAAATGATAGAAAAATATGCAAAAGTGATAATCTCTTCAGAAAATAAGTTACCCGAAGAATTAGTTGTTTATCAACCAGAGGTCTCTCCTGATCGAATACACGATCTATTATATTATGCAACATTATATATTGGTGAAGGAGCTACTATGGCTTCAGAAGCTGCTGTCCTTGGGACGCACGCTCTCTATTTAAATCCATTATTCGCAGGGATATTAGAAGAAGAGGTTAAATATGATTTGCTGTTTCATTTTGATAAGTTAAACGAAGGGAATTATAATGAAATTACCAATAAAACTATTCAGATGTTAAGTGATACACAAATTATAAAGAAAGGGTGGGAGAAGCGGGATCGTTTGTTAGATGATAAAGATGATGCTACTGACTGGCTAATAAACTATGTAGAGCAATTCAGTCCAAAATGATTTTGAAGGAATTAATATATTGAAAATTGGAAGCTTGTTTTTTGACAATTATTTAAGTAGATTGTATAATTTTTTTGATTATAAATATCAAATAATTAAATGGTTTTTTTTAATACTTCTTTATGCTTTCTTCATTGTTTTGTCCTTTTATTCTTATCCTATTGCAGATGCTTCACTTTATTTCAATGAAACAGTCCATATTTCAGAAACAATAAGGAATTTAGATTGGATAGGAAATGAGCCTGTTGGTACACATGGTTTTTTATTTAAACTTGTACCAGCATTATTTTTGATATTTTTTGGAATAAATCCGGTATACCTAACTTTATTTCATATAGTCCTATCATTTTTCAGTGTTTTACTTTTAGAAAAAATTCTATCGACTTTTTTATCAGAGAAAGTTTATATTTTTTGTGGAATTATTTTATTATCTACGACTTATATTTTTATTCATGGATCACTTTCTTATTATAGAGAAATTCCAGTTCTTTTTTCAGTTATATTACTAATATACGCACTAATTAAAAAAAAGAAGAATTGGATAATTGGTTTAATTCTTCTATTAGTTTTTGATGCAAAAGAACATGTTTTTTTTCAATTAGCTCCAGGTTTATTTTTCTCAATAATATACCAGCAATTAATAATTAAAAAAAATATAAAAAGCTTTTTATGGACAAATCTAATTTATTTTTTGCCTGTTTTCTTATATCTAGCGGCAATGTTATATACATCTATAATACCTATAAACAGTTTTATTCTTGCGATTTTACCTTTATCTCAAAAAGGCTCTACTTGGTTGATTAGTGGATTTGAGCTGGGATATATGACTACAAATGAAAGAGATGTATATGCTACTAGTTCTGATAACATTTTTTTATTATTTCGATGGTTTATTTCTAAGACATATTTTGCAAAACCATTTTTACCAAGAGTTTTCAGTTTTCTTTCAGTTCATTTTATATTTGTTGTACCATCATTTATTTATGTAGTGAAGTCATTTAAAAAACTTTTTTTTAAGAATAGATATAGCTCAGAACGAAAGAATGTTGATGATAGGTTAATTCCACTCTTATTTATTTATATTTCCTTTATAATTATATATTTTTTTAGAGTTAGTCATGGTCGATATCTTTTTTCATTATCACCGCTAATTTTTCTTTTTTTCTTTTTGTTTATTCATAATGTTTCTGGTAAATCCAAAAAAGTATTTGTTTTTTTAATTCTCTATTCTGTATTAGCTCTCATTTTTGAATTAAATTTTCTGATTATTAAAATAATTATGGCTATAGTTATTCTTGTATTGTTATATTTTGTTCTATATATAAATAAAAAGAATATATTATTATTTTCGTTATTATTAATGCTATTTACTGGAGGTTCTTCAATACTGGCACTTGTCGTATTGGATGATGGTTTTATAAATAGATATATAAAATATGGTAAGTTTGAAGAAGCAGATATAATTTTTAATAATATTAATTTGGATGGAAATATTTATACAAATTCAAATAGTACTGGAAATATAAGGGGTTTATTAAAAGCAAAAATCCCAAATTACTTTAAAGCCCATAGCTTTGAATTAAAAGAAATTTTTCCAAAGAAAGAGTTAATCAATACATATTATAATTTTAACAATGTATTTTCATTTTATTATGTGGACGATAAAACATTTTTAAATAACTTAAGAGAAATAGATATTGAAACCATGGTTTTATATGTTTCTGAAGATAAACAGAACTCATTTAGTGATCAGTTTAAATTAGAAGAATTTGTAAATAATAATCTGGATGATATCTTTTTTTTAAAAAGACAAATGGATCTAAAAAATAAAACTGTTTATATTTATGATGTAAATTTAAATAAATAACTATATTGGTGAAATCTGACACTCTAATTAATCAATAATTTTCAAAGTAAATAAACAATGCTCAGGATTATTTCTTCAAATAAGATATTAATTAGATCAAACTGGCAGATTTAAGCTCTAAAATAAAACAATGTAGGATGATTGAAAAGATGAAAATATTAATAACAGGTACTGCAGGTTTCATTGGATTTCATCTAACAAAAAAAATGTTAGATCGAGGAGATGAAGTTATTGGAATAGACAATATTAATGATTATTATGATGTGGATTTGAAATATTGTCGTCTTACTGAAACCGGAATTGAAAAGATAAAGATAGAATATGGTAAATCTGTTAAGTCAGCCAAGTATGATAAGTATACATTTGTCAAAATGGACCTAATGGACCGAGAGTCCATTAATAAGCTATTCGAAGATGAACATTTTGATGCGGTCTGCAATTTGGCTGCTCAGGCTGGTGTGCGATATTCTCTGGAGAATCCTTATGCCTACATAGATTCAAATATTACGGGGTATGTAAATCTTCTCGAAGCCATTCGTCATAATCCAGTGAAACACTTTGTCTATGCCAGCAGTTCATCTGTTTATGGCCTCAATAAAAAAACACCTTTTTCTACTTCTGACAATGTGGATCACCCTATAAGTTTATATGCCGCAAGCAAGAAATCAAATGAACTCATGGCGCATACATACAGTCATTTGTTTAATATCCCAGTAACAGGATTGAGATTTTTTACAGTCTACGGTCCCTGGGGGCGACCTGATATGGCTTACTTTTTATTTACAAGAGCGATTCTTGAAAACAAGCCTATTGATGTTTTTAATAATGGTAATATGAAAAGGGATTTTACATATATCGACGATATTATTGAGGGGATCATAAGAGTTATTGATAATCCTTCAAAAGGAAATAGTAACAAGAATGGTATGTATTCTGAATCCGAAAGTGTAGGAGCTCCCTATCAATTGTATAATATTGGGAATAATAAACCTATTAAACTTATAGAATTCATCGAGTCCATTGAAGAGAACCTGGAAAGAAAAGCAGAAAAAAGATTTCTTCCCATGCAGCCTGGAGATGTAATAGCAACTTGGGCTGATGTAGATGATTTAATAAAAGATGTTAAGTTTAAACCCGAAACAGATATAAAGACCGGTATGAAAAAATTTATTAAATGGTATAAAGAATACTATGATAAATAAAAAATAGAATAAGTATAATTTTTTATTCTATGTGTTGTTTAACGAAATCATGAAAATATAGTACTAGGTCAATCAGGATCGAACCAATATTTAAGAAGAAATAGAGAAGAAATATATGATGTCTAGAAAAAAGAATTATGCGATCCTCATATCTGCAAAAAAACGCCCGGGGGGGATTGAGCGTCGGTTTTTCAGAATATTCCTTAATTTAATTGAGAAGAATGAACCATGCTATTTGTTTGCTTTTAAAACATTCATTGAAGATTTAAAATCTGAATCTCAAACGGAAATTCCAAATATAGTTATGTTACCTCATATTAAAAGAATCTTTTTGATATTCCAATGCCTTCATATTATTTATGTTTGCAAAAGAATGAAAATCAGTTCTATTCATATAGCAGCGAATCCTTCGGTTTTGTCATCAATTATGGTTGTATTGGGAAGGTTTTTTAGTATTGATATTTCCGTATCTTCTGTAGCTTCAAGTCAAATAACTAAAAAAGATTTTAAATTGATTAATCGTATATGTATTATGATCACATATTATCTTGTGAAAAGAATAGATTTTCTTTCAGACTCAATTTATTATCATCATTCTAAAATATGGAAAATAGATAAAAAAAAAGTATTTATATCTCCTTGTAGTTTCATGTCCAGGCTAGTAATCGACGAAAAACATGTTATCAATAATAATAGAGCTATAGATATTTGTTTTGTTTCCCGCTTGACTCCTCATAAAGGTTTTGAATTATTAATTGATACTTTGATTGGAATAGAGAATTGTTTGAATATCAGAATATGTGGTGAGGGACCATTAGATGCTTATTATGAAAAAAGAAAAGATAAATTGTCCCAGCATAATATAGATATTGGATATTGTAAGAATACTTTTGATGTATATCGAAAGTCAAAAATATTCTTATCGTTACAAGATAAAAATAATTATCCATCGCAAAGCCTTTTTGAGGCTATATATTCAGATTGTGCAGTTATTGCAACAGATGTTGGTGAAACTAGAGAAATGTTGAATGACTCAAATGCTATACTAATTCAACCTTTGGTTATGGATCTTCAATCTTCAATTTTTGTTTTATTAAATAATGAAAAAAAGCGTCTTGAACTTGCAGAAAAAGCAAAATGTGAAGTATTTGCTGAACATACTGTTGAAAAGTTTTCATTATACATAATGAATCTGATTTCTAACGATTGAATGCTATTTCATATTGCTCTTTAAATTAAGGAATACAATAATGGTCAAAATATCATTTTTAGGAGATATCGTTTTAACTGGGAGATATAATAATATATTCAAAAATGGGATCAATCCATTCATCAATGCCGAAAAAATTTTAAACCAATCTGACTATGTTGTTGGTAATCTAGAATGTCTTGCAGGTGGTGATTCCGGTGAGAATCTTTTAAAGAAACCTCGATTAAAAACAGAGATGCAGACATTAAATCTTTTAAAAAAAATTCACCTCTCTTTAGTGTCCCTCTCCCATAATCATGTTTATGATAATCTAGAAGATGGTTTTACAAAAACTCTGAGTTTTCTGAAGTCTAATAATATTAAATTTCTAGGAGCTGCATTATCAAACAACGAAGCACAAAAGCCTATTGTTTTTGAATCAAAGGGCATTAGAATTGGATTCTTAAATTATGTTACTGTAGATACTAATCCGAGTTTACCAGGTGATTCCACTGTTTTTCTCAATTGGTTTGGTGAGGAGAAAATAAAAAAAAATATTAGTGAAATCAGGGAAAACGTTGATCACATTGTGCTTTTATTACACTGGGGTGGTGATTTTGAAGGTTCTAGTTATCCTAATATTACACAATCACATGTTGCTCGTAGATTAATTGATTATGGGGCTGATTTAATAATTGGTCATCATTCTCATACATTGCAGCCCTATGAAATTTATAAAGAGAAATATATTTTTCATAGTCTAGGTAATTTTTGTTTTGATGATTTTATTTGTGATGGAAAGATGAACTATGTATGGCCTAAGAGAAGACAAAATTCGGCTATTGTCAATGCTTATTTTTCAAAAGATAAAATAGACTGTGTAATACAAGGAATTAATAATGAGAATTGTTTTATTAGATTATCTGAAACAAAAATAGATTTTAAGAACAAAGTATATAAGATGTTTTTTAAAAAAAGTATACTCTGGATTGTTTATAAATTTTATTTTAAAAAAATTGAACCATACTTTATTTATTTATTTAATCCGAAAGTTACACTAAAAGTTAAATGTATTACATTGTGGGGAAAAATTAAAAGATGATAAAGAAAATTATTTTATTAACAGATTATAAAAACCGTTTCCTGTCAAAATATGGTGATCACCCATATAGAAGCGGTATGGATAAAGCTCTATTAAAAAATATTTTTAAAAAAATGGACGTTGATGTAGAGTATTTACAATTTACTGATATCGATTTTAATACCACTAATTTTAAAAATAAAATTGTTTTGTATTCATCTTCAGAAGATATTGGATTTCATTATAAAAGCTATATTGAAGATATAATATTGGGTATGAAGCTTCAAAATGCATTTGTAATACCTGACTATAAATACTTACGTGCTAACAATAACAAAGTTTTCATGGAAGTTTTGAGAGATATTATTGGAAATCCTGAATTATCAAATCTAAAATCATTTAAGCCTGGAGTGGTGGAGGATGTATATCAAAAAAAAACTACTTTGGAGAAATGGTCAGGCTATGTTCTTAAATCAGCGACAGGAGCTATGAGTAGTGGAGTCTTTTTAGCAAAGAATTATAAAGAGTTAATTCAAAAATCTAAAAAAATTAGTAAAACTAAAAAAATTTATTTCGATATTAAGGACTATATACGGAAATTTTATTTTAAAGGTTATCAACCTGAATCAAAATTTAGAAATAAATTTATCATACAACAATTTGTTCCGAATTTGAAAAATGATTGGAAGATTCTTATTTTTTTTGATAAATATTATATTGTTGAGAGACCAGTCAAAAGTAATGATTTTCGTGCAAGTGGTAGTGGTCATAAGCACTATTTATTTGGTAGCAATGCAAATATTCCACCGGGTATATTTGACTTTGCCAAAAAAATATTTTCTTCTTTCAATGAGCCCTTTGCTTCTATAGATATAATGTATGATGGTTCTGTTTTTTATATTTGTGAGTTTCAATTATTACATTTTGGAACATCGGGACAAGTAAAGTCTGATTGCTACTTTACTGAAAAAGATGGGCAATGGGCACAAATCAATGAAAAGCTTCCATTAGAACGAGTTTATGCTGAAAGTATTGTCAATCATTTAAAGCAGATACTGTAGCTTTGAAAATAAAAATTAACGGTTTGGTGTATTTATGAATATTGCAGTAACTGCCGGTTTAAGTGATAAAAAACTTTTATCAAAACTAGAGCCATTATTACAAAATGTAAAAATTGATAAAATTTACTTATATAGAAAAACACCCCTATCTCATGAAAAAGTAATAAATCGATTGTCTGGTAAGGTCAATAGTTATCTTTTCTTTGAGATAGTTAGATTCTTTAGATTATTAATAGATTCATTTCGATTTAAATTTGACTGTTACATTGGTGTTTATGTCTTTTTACATGGTATTCAGGCATTTATTGCAGGTAAGTTTTTCAGAAAGCCTATAATACAATTATTGCCTGGAAGTGATGTCCGTTATATAGTCGGAAAGAAGAGATTTGTATCAATTTTAAAATCATCTGATTTTTTAGTGACTAGGGGCAAAATTACAAATAGTGAACTAATAGATCTGGGTATTAATGAAGATAAATTATTTGTAATACCAAATCTTTTTAATTTTAGTAAAATTGACAGCTCAACTAGTAATAATGAATATCGATATGATCTTGTACATGTTGGAAACTTAATACATAGAAAAAGAATTGATATTCTACTTAAAAGTATTCATTTGGTTGTTACAAAATATAAAATGAATTATATAAATCTTGCTTTAGTGGGTGATGGTCCTCTTGAACAAAATTTGAAACAATTAGCATTTGATCTCGGCATAGAAAAAAATGTACATTTTTTAGGAAATCAAACCAATGTTAATTCTTATTTAAAACAATCTCAGATTTTTATTATGACAACAGAATATGAAGGTCAACCACAGGCTATGATTGAAGCACTGGCACATGGTATGCCTTGTATAATGCCGGAAGTTACAAATATACCGGAGTTAGCAATTCATAATTATAATTCATTAATCGTAAAACCACTGGATGTAGAGGGATTTTCTGACGCTATCTTCAGAATTTTTACTGATGAAGAATTCTATTTAAAATTGAAAAATGGGGCTCAGAAATTTAGAAGTGAACATGAATATGAGTTTTCTTTGGATAATGTAATTAATAAGTGGAGTGAAATTATTGATTCAATTACAAATAAATTGTAAATGAATTCTTTAAAATTAAAAATCATTAATTAATTTTTATAAAGAGGGAAATTGTTTAACTCAATTTTCATTAAATTAACTTAAATGAGTCATTTATCTATAATTCATTCATAATACATAAGTATAATACAGGAGTGTACAGATGATACATATTTTATTACCAGCATACAATGAAGAGGAATCTATTGATTTTTTAATTCCGAAGATAGCAGATTTTCTCAGTAATGAGATGAATCGGGAATATAACATTATTATATGCAATGATGGTAGTTCCGATAATACACAAAAGAAAATCGAGAAGTATGAGGATTCATATCCAATAACAATTATTACACATAAAATAAATAGAGGTCTTGGTGAGACAATAAGGGATCTTTTTGAATATGTAGCAGAACACTCTAATGATGAAGATATCATTTTAAGAATGGATTGCGATGATACTCATGAGCCATTTCACATGAAGGAAATGATAGAAAAAATCGAAGCGGGTTTTGATGTTATCATTGCTTCAAGATTTGTAAAAGGTGGTGGACAAGAGGGACTTCATTTTTACAAAAAGTTTATCTCAAAGATGGCTAATTATTTTATGAAATTCTTTTTTCCGATAAAAGGCCTTAAAGAATATTCATCTGGTTTTAGAGCTTATAATGCAAAAGCTATAAAACATGCCATAAAAGAGTTTGGTAATGATTTTATACAATTAAAAGGATTGGGATTTACTGTAACTTTAGAAAAAATTGTTAAACTGAAAATTATAGGAGCCAAATTTGGTGAAGCTCCAATGGTTTTAAGATATGATCAGAAAAAAAGCAGCTCTAAAATGGTAGGTTCAATTACAACATTTGGTTATTTCACACTGGCCTTATTATATCACTGGCCATGGGGTGGGTGGAGAAGAGGATATAAAAATATTAAAAAATTACACAGTGAAGAGTGATATATGTGCGGCATAGTTGGTTTTTATTCTAATAGAAAAGATAAAGAAAGTATAATTAAAAAACAACTCTCTACTTTGTATCATAGAGGTCCCGATGATCAAAATACTTATGTTAATAATAAAATAGCTTTTGGCCATTCCAGATTAGCTATTATTGATATTAATCAGGCAATACAGCCAATGCATAGTATAGATGACCGATACACATTGATATTCAATGGTGAAATTTACAACTATCTGGAACTGAGACAGCATTTAGTATCAAAGGGTTTAGAATTTAGAACTCATTCAGATACTGAAATCCTATTGAAGATGTATGAAACTTATGGTTCTAATTGTGTAACTAAATTGAATGGAATGTTTGCATTTGCAATCTATGATAAGAAGCTAGACAGTATATTTCTTGCAAGAGATCATTTTGGAATCAAACCAGTCTATTACACTTATCACAATGGAGACTTCATTTTTGCATCAGAAGTTAAGGCCATTTTAAAATATCCTGAAGTAAAGGCAAAACCTGATTTTCAATCCTTAAATGAATATTTAACATTTCAGATGATGCTGAAAAAGCATACTTTATTCAAAAATATACACTCTCTTGAACCTGCTACATATATGATTATTCAAAATGGGAAAATTAAAGAGAAAAAAAAATATTGGGATTTTAATTATGCTATTGATGATTCTAAATCTGAAGATCAGTATACAAGTGAATTATTGCACCTTCTTGAAAATTCTTTGAATATACAGACGAGATCAGATGTTCCAATTGGAGCATATTTAAGTGGTGGTATTGATTCCAGTTTAGTCTCCACTCTGTCTTCAAAAAATTATTTCGGTGATTTTCAAACATTTAGCGGAGGTTTTAAAGATTCTAAGGATTTTGATGAAACTCATTTTGCGAGATTAGTTCATAGAGAAATAAATAGTAAACATCATGAAATTTTCCCTACATCTAAAGATTTTCAGGATAGTTTTGAAGACATTATATATTATATGGATTATCCGGAAGCAGGTCCCGGTGTCTTTTCCCAATATATGGTTTCTAAATTAGCTTCAGAGCATGTTAAGGTTGTTCTCGGTGGTCAAGGTGGAGACGAAATCTTTGGTGGATACACCAGATATGCTATTGCTTATTTGGAGCAAGCATTAAAAGGTGCTATTTTTGAAACATCTGAAGAGGGTAAGCATCTTGTAACTCTTCAATCTATAATTCCAAATATGGCTCAATTAAAGAATTATGTACCATTATTAAAAGAACAGTTCAAAGATGGTTTTTTTGATCCAATGGATGCCAGGTATTATAGGATGATGAATAGATCTCATAAATTGGGTGATATTTATAATCGGGATTTTTTAGTCAATTTTGAACAACAAGAACTTTTCGATAAATTTGGACAAGTTTTTAATTATCCGGAAACTAAATCCTATTTCAATAAAATGACACATTTTGATCTCAAAACACTTCTTCCAGCACTCTTACATGTTGAAGATCGCATGAGTATGGCAGTCTCAGTAGAATCAAGAGTTCCTATTTTAGATTATCGTATAGTCGAGCTGGCATCAAAAATGCCGCCGGCAATGAAGTTTGCCGGTGGAAAAACTAAAGCTATGCTTATCAAAGCTGTAAAGAATATACTGCCTCAGGAAATAATAAATAGAAAGGATAAAATGGGATTCCCTACGCCTATAAATAACTGGCTTTCAGGGGATTTAAAAGGATATGCATTAGATATATTAACTTCACAAGCTGCAAGGAACAGGGGTTATCTAAATATAAATGCTATTGAAAAACAAATAAACCTAAGCGGGAAATTCACCAGAGATCTTTGGGGTGCTTTGAACCTGGAAATGTGGCATAGGAAATTTATTGATTAATGTTAACGATCAAAACAGACTTGGATAATACTTTTTGGCTTAAATATATCGTTGAAGAGTTTAGAAATATAAATATTGCTGACTTTGAGATAGAAATAATGTCATTGGATGATCATTCATCAAATAATAACATTATCTACTATGTACAGAATCCGGCAGGAAAGATTTCTATTTATAATTCAAATCAGATAATTCCTTCAAATAAAATAGAATATCTCAGAAAAGATTTATTTATATTGGAGAAGAGTTGGTCCGATAACTTTTCAGTTAATTATGATATTTTTTGGAATGCTTTTGTTTTTTTGTCTCGATGTGAAGAATATATATCAGAAAAATATGGAAAGAATATTTACAGTTATAGTTTGAATCATCCTAGACTAGATAAAAATAGTTTTGATATACCAATTGTAAATATATTGTTTAATGATCTGGAAATTTTTATTAAAGATAATTTTAACGATTTGAGGTTTAAGGAAAAACAAGAACCTCAAATAGAATTATCTCATGATGTTGATTATATAAATAAAACTATTCAACTCAGACTCAAGCAAACAGCTTTTAATGGATTTAACACTATAAAGTCTCTATTTAAACCGAAACAGTTTTTAAGGGATCTCTCAAAAACTGTTAATTTTGCATTCTCAAATCCATCCTACTGGTGCTTTGATTATTGGCAGGATCTGGAAAGTAGCCATAGTAGGAAATCAACCTATTATGTATATGTAAAAAATGGCAAAAAGAACCTTAAATCTTGGCTTATAGATCCATCATATGATATTAGAACAAATATAAAACTGCAATTAAAGCTTAAAGAACTCTATAATAAGGGCTTTGAGATTGGATTACATGGTAGTTACTATAGTGCGAATAGTGTAGATAGATTAAAACAAGAAAAAGATATATTAGAAGAGACATTAAATATTAAAGTAACAAAAACCAGGCAACACTGGTTAAACTATTTTGAAGAAAGAACGCCATATATTCATAATCGGCTTTTTGAAACTGACTCAACTTTAGCCTGGAATGATAGAATAGGATTTCGCAGTGGATGTGTTAGTAAATATAGACCTTATGATTTTAAAAATAAAAGAGCATTTAATTATGAGATAATTCCACAAGTTATAATGGATTCAAATATATATGATTATAGTGTTCGTGACAGCGAATTACTTAAGTCCAAAAATATGATAAGAATGTCAAAAGAAATCTCAAAAACTACTTATATATCAATCTCATGGCATCAACGAGTTTGTAGTAGTGATTATAAGTGGCATGATTTTTATGAAGAGTTATTAAATGAATATATATAAAACAATTTTACAGAAAAATATTGATAAACTTTTATCACTATACAACACTGATAAGTTTTCGAAGACTTATGGTTATGCGGATAGGGAATTCTGGGGATGGAAAACTAAAGATTTTTCCAATGCAACGACTCAGGGAGGTGTCCATAGCTTGGCTATTGCACTTAAATTGGATATTTTTAAAGATTATCAGAAAGAATATATTTTAGAATTAATAGATTCTGCTATATTAGCTGTGAATAAAATAAGAGATAAAAATGGATCAGTAGTAGAAGCATACCCCGGTGAAAATTCATTTTGTGTGACGGCACTTGTTGCATTTGATATATTATCAGCTATTAATCATTTAGATATGTATTTAGATAGTAGAAAAAAAGAGCAATATTTCAATGTTCTAAAACCGCTTATTGAGTTTATAACCAAAAATGATGAAAAACATGCCATTATTTCAAATCACTTGGCAACCGGTGTTGCAGCTGTAACGATCTGGAATAAACTCACAAATGATACTAATCCCAGAGCTGGTGAATTGCTTCAAATTATTTATGATAATCAATCAGATGAAGGTTGGTACATGGAATATGAAGGGGCAGATCCGGGGTATCAGACTCTTTGTACTTACTATCTATTTTGTGCTTTTGATATTACAAACGATAAGAAGTTATTGGCTTCACTTCAAGAATCAGCAAAATATTTACATCATTTTATACATCCTGATGGAACTATAGGGGGGCTTTACGGTTCCAGGAATACTGAAGTTTATTATCCGGCAGGAATTGTTGGATTAGTAAATGAGAAAGAAGAGTTTGCGTTGATGGCAAAATATCTTGAACCTGAAAACCAGCATCTTTTACCACAAAATATTGATATAGGAAACTATATTCCATTGTTAAATTCTTATTCAGTAGCAGCTTTACAGTATGAAGAAAACGAACATTTTATTCAGAATTGTGATATAGAGCCTTTTTTTAGGAATAATGAGTCAAAAAAGTTTGATGAAGCGGGAATCTACTTACATTCAAATAATAAGTATTTTGCAATTATCAATTACAAAAAAGGTGGTACTGTTAAAATATTTGATAAAATAACAAATAAAATAGATGTAGAAGATGGTGGGCTTTTTGGAATTCTAAATAATAATGTAAAGTTTTCAACTCAACAATTTGATGCCAGCATAGACTTTCAAAATCAAAATATAAATTCAGGATTTTATAAGATCAATGAATCAGATCCAAATCCTTATAATTTCATAGTATTGAGGGTTTTAAGTATTACAATTTTTAGATCTGTTTATTTAGGGAATCTATTTAAAAAAATCATAGTGAATATGCTTATGACTGGTAAAAATAGAGTTAAAGGCAGTGCCAACAGAAGTTTTGAGTTCATGGAAGATCAGATACTCATAAGGGAACAATTAAATATTCCCAGGGATTGTAAAAATATTAAACATAGAGGCAAATCAAAAGCCATTCATATGGCTTCAAGTGGTTATTACATGCCCCAGAATTACAGAAGTAATATTTCAAGTCTAGTGGAGTTTGTCCGTGTTTAAACTTATACCCAGGTTAAAACCAAATTATACTTTTAGTGATTGGTTAGCGGTGTTCAATATATTTCAGAAAAAATCAATTGAATGTTATGAAAAAGAGTTTTCGGAAAAGTTCGAAAATGAATATGGTGTTATGTTTCAACATGGAAGAACAGGTCTTTATGCCTTGCTCAAAGTCTGGGGATTGGATAAGGATGAAGTTATATGTCCTGCTTATACCTGTGTTGTAGTGCCAAATGCAATAGTACTCAGTGGAAATGTCCCAGTATTCGTCGATTGTGCAAAAGATAGTTTTAATATGGATATAGATCTGTTAGAAAAAGCTATTACAGAAAAAACAAGAGCAGTTATAGTAACTCACATATTTGGGTATCCAATGGATGTTATACAAGTTCAGGATATTATAAAAAGTGTAGAAAAAAAACATGGGCATAAAATTTATGTAATACAAGATGCTGCTCATAGCTATGGAGCAAAATGGAATGGAGAACTTGTTTCAAAATTTGGAGATGCTTCAATTTTCGGATCCAATATAAGTAAAGTAATAAATTCAATATTTGGTGGCATGGTTATTACAAACTCGAAAGAAACTTTTGAGGCGTTAATAAGTTGGCGAGATAAAAATACAATAAAAGTAGGTATGATTAAAAGTCTGAAAAGGTTTGTTTACTTTATTGCTGTCAATATCGCTTTTAATTCATTTGTTTATGGATTTGTCAATTGGCTTGAGAGATTAGGAGCATTAGATCAATTTGTAAAGTATTTTGAAGAGGATAAAATTTATTTTCCTAATGATTGGGATTCTTTTCCATCAAAAATCGAAGCAAGAGTAGGAAGAAATCAACTTAAGAAATATGACTATTTAATAACACAACGTGTGAATTCTGCAAAAAAATGGATTCAGGAATTGCAAGATAAAGATGTAATATTTAAGGATGATATTGATGGCTCTACTTATAGTCATTGTGTGGCATTGGTTGAAGATAGAGATAAATGGTTAGAGGCATATAGAATTAAAGGTATTCAATTGGGTATAATTATTGAATATGCTATACCTTATATGAAAGCATATGAAAAATATAGAACTAAAGACTTTTCTATAAGTCTTGAATATAGTAAAAAAACAATAAATTTCCCCAATTGGCCGAGGTAAAATGAAGACATTATTAGTAGTAGGTGATGATAAGTTTGGTCGGAAACTTATAAATAATATAGAAATAGAAAAGTTTGAAATAATTTTAGATAAATCTTCTTCAATTAAAAGAATATTGAAACTGATTGTAAAAAAAAGAATAAGTTTATCTCTTGTCTGCAAAATGACTTTTTACAATTTCCTGCGGAAAAAGCAAAACTTATATAATAAATATCAGTGCATTAAATCAAATAGAGATCTGATAGAAATCATAAAAAAAAAGAATATTGAACAAGTAGTATTATTCCGTGGAGGACTAATTATTAATACAAGAGTCCTAAATCTGGGAATAAGAATCTTGAATATTCATTGTGCTAAAATTCCTGAATATGGAGGAATTGGTGTTATTCATAGAGCTCTTCAAGATAAAGCACATGATCAGGAAGCTACTCTTCATATTATTACTAGTAGAATTGATGAAGGTGAAGTAATTACTACAGAAAAATATCAATTGGATGATAATATTAGTTATGGTAAAAATGAGGATTTAGCATACAATGCGGGTATTCGATTATTTATAAAAAGTTTCAATTAGTCTAAATCGCAAGAAAAATATTTTATTGAGAGAAATGCAATTAATAAATAATTGGATTTGGATATTGATACATTAAATCAATAAAAATATTATTCGGAGAACATATCTGGATTTTCTTTTTCTATAATTTCCTATATTAATTGAACAGATACTAAGTAAACAAAAAAAGGTGGATTAAGTGTATAAAGCATTACAAAAGATAAAAAAACAGATGAGTAAGAGTTCATTGATTTTTTTTGTATATAATATGGTAAACCCTAAATTTCATAGACAGTATAAAGGATGGTCAATAAATAATAAGATTACTATTATTCAAAGAAAATATAAACAAATAAAACTTGATTTGCCTAGAAATATTGCAATTGAAGTAATCTCACATTGTATATTAGATTGTGAGTTCTGTATGTTACAGAGTCTAAAGACATGGGAATATCGAAGGAAATCACAAATGTCTTTTGAAGAGTTTAAAAAAATTATTGATGATATTGCATGGTTCACAACTGATATTCAGTTTAGTGGTGGTGAGCCAATAATGAATAAAGATCTTTTTAAAATGCTGGATTATTGTAGAGAAAAAACTATTAATACTTTACTTGCAACTAATGGGATTCTTTTGTCATATAAGAATAATACAAATGATTTATTAGAGCATCCTCCTAATAAGATAATGCTTTCATATGAATCTCCAGATAAAGCGGTATATGAATTAATCAGAAAAAAAGCGAATTCTAAAGATGGTGATTTTGAGATGCTTTTTAATAATATTAAGAATATTATTGATAAAAAAAAGGAATCTGGTAAGGTTCTACCTGTAATTATGTTACAAATGGTACTAACCAAAAAAAATGTAGGACAGGTTAAAGAATTCTGGAAATCAGTAAAAGATTTAGGTGCAGATTATGGCTCTGTCAAAGCTCTTGGAATATGGCCGGAAGGTGATGAAGATTATGATAAAAAAATGATAGACGAGTATATTATCCCTTATTCTGAAAATCCGATTTCAAGACATGAAATTAATGAGGATGGTAAACCCATTTTTTTTAGAAAACCTGGTCAGTGTCCGGCAACGAAACATTGTTATATAGGCAGTGGTGGAGAAGTTCTACCTTGTTGGTATATTCTTGCTAAAACTGAAGTTCTTGGTAATGCACTTGATGATAATTTTGTTAACATATGGAATTCTGATAATTATTTAGAATATAGATATAAAATGCTTAATGATTGGGCGAATCCATTATGTCATAGGTGTATTGGTGTTGGTGCAACATCTGAGCGAAGAAAAATTTAGTAATAAATCTGAGTTTTTTGTGAAAAAATTTGTTAAACGATTATTCTCCGACACTGTTGTATATGGTATTGGAGGTGTTTTATCCAAAAGTATCTCCTTTTTTCTTCTGCCGGTTTACACCCGAATATTTTCACCAGCAGACTATGGAACAATCTCATTTCTTGTAGTCATTACAAATTTTATAGGTGTGTTAATGACAATGGGCATGGGGGGGGCACAATCATTCTATTTTTTCGAGCAAAAAAAAAATGGGATTAAGAACCAAAGAGAAGTAGTCTCTTCTATTCTGCAATTTCGTCTTTCCTGGGGTGTTGTAATCGTACTCATTTCAACCTTGGTTTCCGCGCCGATAAATTCATTTTTTTTTAAAGGTGAACTCACAATCTGGTTTTTTTTAATATCATTTTCTGGTGCGTTTTTTTTAAGGATAATGAATCAATCAGCTCAACTTTTCAGGCTTTTATATCGTCCTTGGAAGTATTTTGGAATTATGTTTTTTCAAACTATTCTTTCTGCAGCTTTGATCCTTCTATTAGTATTAATTTTTAATAAAGGAATAATCGGCTATTTCCTTGGAACAATGGTTGGTAGTCTTTTTGCTGCTGTTTTTGGTTGGATTATGATTCGAGAATATATTGATTTTTCTGGTTTTCATTTGAACTGGTGGCCACGAATTTTAAAATTTGGAGCACCTCTTGTTCCTGCTGAAATAATTAATTATGTACTAACAACTTCCGATAGATGGTTTATTACTCATTATAATAGTACCGAAGAATTAGGTATTTATGCCGTAGGGGCTAAATTTGCAATGATGATCACAATGGTAGTAACCACTTTTCGTTTAGCATGGTGGCCTATTGCATTGGATGCCATGAATAGTGATGATGGAAATGTTCTTTTTCGTCATATGGCTCGAATCTATCTAGGTGTAGGTATTATCGGGATTGTTATTCTTTCAGCAATCTCCCGAAACCTGATCTTTGTATTTACGGGACCAGGATACACTGATGCTTTTGTAATTGTAGGTGTTTTATCTTGGTTTTCAGTCTTTTATGGTTTTTTTCTGATAGCCAGCGCTGGGATCTGGAAATCGGAAAAGACATACTTAACATCAATTTTGATGGGAATTGCTGCTATTGTAAATATCGGATTAAATTGGTATTTGGTGCCCATATATGGTGGTCTTGGTGCTGCTTTTGCAACATCTATATCTTTTTTTATATGGAATTTATTAGGAATTATTGTTAGTGAAAGACTATGGTTTGTTGGTTATAATTATTGGAGTATGGCTTTTCAAATTTTTGTAGGTATTTTGACATGTTTTTTTATTTATTATTTTGATTTCAATAATTATTCACCTGTCTATAAAATTCTTTTGAGCATAGTAACTGTATTGCTATTAATATATTTGAGCCTATCTAAAGGAATGATAAAGTCTATAAAAAATTCTATTAAGAAAAAGCAAGACTAACAAACCATTATTGAGTGGTAAATATTAATGACCATTTAATTTAACTGAAAAGAGATCATCTATATAATTAAACGAGGTTTTTTCTTTATGATTACTAAAATTAAAAAAATCACAGATAAATATGGATACATAGAATTATTTATGATTCTACTATATCCAATCGTTTTACCTATTTTTATGATTAGAGATACATCAATATCAATTATCAATATAGTTAAAGCATTGTTGAAATATGACTGGAAATTTTTATCCGGTAATGATCAAAAAAATGCATATAATAACTTATTCTATTATATACAAGATTATAATATTCAGCGATTTGGTCGATATGGAACTAGTGATTCACTTGCTGGTGGCAAATTAAGCTTAAGGAACTGGTTTCATACGACACCATTTAGCTTAAGGCTTCAATCTAGTCTTGGTACAACATTTATTTTATTTTTTGCTATGTGTTTTTGGTTTATATCCTGGGTTGTTCTGTATAAAGGTAATCCAGAATTACCAATTATCCTTGTTTGTGTTTTTTTTAGTACATTGTTTTTTGCTGTATTTATTGAAGCACAAAACTATAATATTTTAGGTTGGATGTTATATCCCATATTTTTATTTTATATAATAAATGGAAATTATTTTCTTTTAGGATTAGTCCTTTTTTTTATATCTTTATCTTCATTTACAGCTTTTTTTATCTCTGGAATACTTATTGTGGGTAGCTCGATTATTCTGCATGATTATATATTATTAATATCCCTTATTCCTGCCGGGATAAAATGGTTAATACCAATCTTATTTGCAGTGAAAGATGGTTCCATCAGTAATATACTTGGAGCTTTAGGTGGACATGAGAAAGTTAAATATAGTAGACAAAATTCTAAAAAGCTGAATTTTAGACGAATTCATACTTTAGGATTATTGATACAGTTTCTAATTTTCTCTTATTTATTTGGAGAAATTGGTTACCTATATGTTCTATTAGTATCAATTGTTGGGCTATTTGTAATAAATGAGCTCTTTGTTAGATTTGCTGATCAGCAGTCCTTTTATATTGCATACTTGAGTCTTTCAGTTTCGTATCTTTTAAACATTGATACAAATATAACCCTAGTCATATCTTTTATTATTTCTATATTTCCAATTTATGGTTTTATGATGAATGTAATGCCAAGAGGGAAAAGTTTTATTTCTCCAGCAATAAGAACTCCATATAATATCAGGAGCACTATTGATAGATTGATGAATTTACTAGAAATTATTCCAGAAGGATCCATTTTATTAATGGCTTATAAAAATCCTCAAGGGAAATATGAAAATATATTTAACAGATATAGAGCTTTTAATGAACCACTACAATATTCAGGAACAATGAAAAATATTAAATTGTTTCCAGATTGGTATTATGTTTTCAATAATAATAAGGAAAACTGTTCTGAGCTTTTCTGGGTGAATAATGGTAGAGAAGCAAAATCTTTTATGGAATCAAATAATATTAAATATGTTCTAGTTCCCGATTTTAACCATAATGGATGGGAAGAGTTTGAACTTTTGGGTTCATTTAGTTTTCAATTAGATAAGTCAAATACTTTTAATATTGATGAATATACTGTTTTCTTATATAAAATCTGAATGATTGAAAGAAAACATGAGTAACACAACAAATGAATGCTTTAGACTGTTATCACTAAAACTATCGTCATTGTTCTCAATACCGCTTTTTTGTTATTACTGGACATGAAGTTTTTAATCTTTTAAATTTAGAAAAATGGAACAATTATTGACAATTATTCATACATAGGATTTACAATGAAATTATCTACTAAAGATCTAACTAAAGCAGCAATATATATATCAGTATTTCTGTTTCTATTATTCATTACAATTAAACTTCCAATGATTAACACAAGTCCCGACAGCCGATTATACATAGGCCTTGCAAAAAATATCGCAGAGGGAACTGGTTATGTTGATAATATTAGAGATAGCAATGTTCTTCCTCCGATAGGACATCCTCTGCTGGTAAGTGCCTTTTTCAAAATAAATGACAATCCTATAGTTTTTACACGTTTTTTTATATTTCTAAGTTTTATAATTTTAATGTTAACAATCAAAACTGTATTTCCATTTAAATGGACGGTTGTAATTTCTTTCGCGATACCTCTCATCCTGTGGAAACAGAAAATTTGGATTGCAGCTGGGGTTGAGTCAAGTCTGTTTTTTGTAAACAGCCTTTTGGTATTAACAGTAGTTAGCATGATTAGCTCTGGCAGGGAAAAGAAAATCTACAATTATTTAATATTGGGTATTCTTATATTCTTTTCATTAATCATTAGACCAATTTTATGGTCGGGAATGTTACTGGCAATACCTATCTCTCTTGTTGTTTTACTTAATATAAGGGATCTGCAACTTAATAAAAAGTATTGCTTGTCCATGAAGTTGCGCAACCTGGTACAGGAATTGGGAATAAATGAGGACAAAAGAAGCAAGCGGAGTTCTGATTGAAAAAAATATTATTCGTATCTTTCCTGGATTTTAAAGAAAAATCCATCCAGGTAATCAGAAAAACTCCCGAGGCATACCGCGATGCCGGTTGGGATGTGCGGTATCTGGTTGCCAGGGATAATTCAGTTCATGACAATTATATTTACGAGCAGCAAATCAATCCTTCGGGAATTGAAATTTTCAGATATATTCTCCCCTGGAATAAACTGATAAACCGGGTGAGAATTCGACCGTTAGTCAGAATCATAAATAAGATCAGGTATTTGCTCTATGTTAATAAATATGCCGGCATTATAAAGAACATGTACAAAGAAGCACCCTTTGATATTCTATATGGTTATGAATATCATGGTTTTCTGGCATGTAAACTGGCTAAGAGAAACAAAAATCTAAGAAATGTGAAATTGGTTTCCCGCTTTCAGGGAACATTTTTTTATGAGTACTTTAAAACTGGAAAATATGCGAAAATTCTGGCCAACCTGGATCATTTGTGCGCTTTGCGAATGAAAAGTGATCTCTGCATAATGACAAATGATGGGACTCAGGGCGATAAAGCCCTGGATCTGATAAAATCTGGAAACAGAGAGAATATGCTGTTTCTTGTAAACGGTGTCAATAATTTCCCTTATCCTGTCAATTCTGCTCAGTCAATCAAAGATGAAATCCGTATTCTGACCGTAAGTCGAATTGTCGGGTGGAAACGTCTGGACAGAGTCGTTTCGATATGTGCAAAATTACTACAGGCAGGTTTTTCCCGTTTTTCTGTCACCATGATTGGTGACGGACCTGAGAAAGAAAATATAGAAAAATCGATTATTGAGAAGGGATTAACTGATCATATAAAAATGATCGGTGCCGTACCTCATTCAGAAATAAATGAAAACCTTCGCGATGCTCATGCCTTTTTGTCCTTTTACGATTCCTCCAATGTCGGAAATCCTCTTCTGGAAGCCATAAGAGCAAATAAAATTATTTTTACATTGAACAACGGTGATACGGGCGAGTGGATTTTTCATAAAAAGAACGGTTTTATTTATGAACCACAAGTAGGATTTGAAGAAGAAGTCTGCCGGGATCTGATGGAATTGGTAAAAAATCCAGATCTTGTCAGAACAATTCAAAAAGGGATAAAAGAAACTGAAGTCGATAAACTCTGGACTTGGAAAGAGAGGTTTGAGTTTGAGACAGAATCTGTTGGAAAACTGGTTTCTGATGACTAGTAAGAAATATTACAATTTCATCCTCCTGTCTATCTGTCTCCTTCCCTTTGTTGATAACATTACCGGAGCCAGTGGGTTTGAGATAAGTCTGTATTTCCGCATGTTTCTTTTGACCTTGGTAATCATCCCGGCTCTAACTGTTTCTTATGATAAAACTTTGGTGCTCCTGGGACTGGTTCTGGTATTGTTGTTCCCTTTAGTTGTGAGAGAGATGATCGGCATTGCCAAACCCTACCTATACTACGACTTTGTTATTACAGTAAAAATCCTCTACACCTTTCTTTTGACTGAAGGTCTTATCAAGGGACTAAAAACTAACGGCATATCCAGGAAAATGCTTGTAAACACTGCCATAATCATGACCTTTATGTATTCCCTGCCAATTGTGATTTTCAACTTCCTGGGCATGGGATTTTCAGCATATGCCGACAGAGGAAGTTCCGCTTTCGTTAGAGCAGCCAACGATCTTTCTCTTCTTATCGGGATTCTGGCTCCTTTTGTATACCGCGCCTGTAAAAACATTAGAGTTAGAATCCTTGGATTCGGACTGCTGATTCTATATATTGTCAGCCTTTTGCTTCTTACTACTAAAAGCGGAATGATTGCAGTTTTCATGATTTTGTTCATGATTTTCATAGACCTTATTAAATCCAGATTCAAGTGGCTTATTCTGTCAATTCTCCTCTTCGGCTCTATTCTGTGTGCTCTTCTATTCATGAACATGTCTATTTTCTCCAGGATATTTGACTCTTATGAAGAGATTTACCGGGAGTACGGCATTCTTGCAGTTCTGTTTCGCGGCAGGGATATTGCTTTTGCTAATATTCCGGTACTTGTGGAAAAAATGAATTATTTTGAGCTATTCTTCGGTAAAGGGATGGGGCATTATGCCCGCGACTTCGGAGAGATCAGTTTCTATTATTATAAAAAGATTTGGAAATCTGCAGAAGTGGATCAGATTGACATCTTTTTTTCCTATGGAATGATAGGATCTTTTTTAATCTACGTATACTATATCAGACGGTCTTTAAGTTCTTTTCTGGCAAAAAAAAACGTAGTGAATCTTAAATACTCCCTTATTTTATTCTGGATTCACAGTGTAATGGCCGGTCATGCAATAATGTCTCCTATTGTTGGGACGGGGATAGCAATAGTATTTGCTCTTGGGGCAACTGATAAAGGACAATCCTAATTATGAGTTCGTTGAATATCTGTCTATTTTCAAATATGAGTCCTTCAGCGAAATTTCCCTATAGAGGCATTTTTGTTAGAAGGGTAGAACGGGATCTGAGAAATTCAGGAAATATAGTCGACACTGTCATAATGAAGGAATCCGGGAATAAACTGATCTCCTACTGCGTCTGGTGGTCTCTCTGCATCTTCAAAATCCTTTTCTCGGGACATAAGTATCATGTCCTCTATGCTCATTTTGTGAAGTACTCCATTATTCCTTTCCTGTTTCTACCCCGGAAAGTTCTAAAAAAAACAGTCTTTAATTTTCATGGAACCGATTTATATGCTGGGCGTTTTCTTACAGCTTTGATGAAACGCATTACCGGAATCTCTGCTATGGTTATAGCGCCTTCTGAATTCTTCAAAGAGGAAATTATAAAAATTCTGGAGTTGGATGAGGACAAAGTATTCATTTTCCCCTCTGGAGGAGTGGATACGAATCTTTTTGAGTATGACCGAAAAGATTCTCTGCTTACAAACAGATCACCTATGCTATTGGGCTATGTTTCAAGTATTACAAGATCTAAGGGCTGGAAAGACCTCTTTGATGCATTAGTTCTCTTAAAGAAACAAGGGAGTGAATATACATGTACTTTCGTAGGAAGTGGAAATGAAGAAGAGCTGTTGAAGGAGCTCATTGCCGAGTCAAATCTAAATGATAATATTCATTTTGCAGGAAGAAAAGAGGGTAGAGATTTAGTCGATTTTTACAAATCAATTGATGCCTTTGTTTTTCCATCAGAAAGAGAGAGCCTTGGATTGGTGGGCTTGGAAGCCATGTCCTGTGGAATCCCCGTTATCGGATCCGATATCGGTGGAATCAAAAGTTATTTGACTGATGGAAATAATGGTCTTCTTTTTAAACAGGGAGATGTCGAAGATCTGAAACGAACCCTGGAGAGATATAAAGAATTGGATAGTAAGCATAAAAAAGAGATGAGGCTACAGGCTAGGAACACTGCTGAGAAATACGATTCAACTCTTCTTGTCAGGTCTTTGAACCGAAAATTTGAGCGAATCAGGAGACATAACGTACATTGATGTTAATGAAAAAAAATGTAAAAATGATACCCATGATTTCTAACTACCGAATTTTGGGATGCCCTATAGTTAAAAGCCCCACGATAGATGAACTAGACCATTTTATACAATCCAGAATCAGTAAGGGGAGGGGATTTTACACAGTCGCTATCAATGCGGAAAAAGTGACATTATTCAATAGGGACCCTCTAATGAAAGAAGTCCTTGAAAACTCCGATCTTCCTTATGCAGATGGTTCAGGTGCACTTTTAGGATTGAAGCTGCTCCATAATATCAGTACATTTAAGATTAATATGCCTGTGACCATTCTTGAAATCTGCAATAGAACAGAAATGCCTCTGTATCTGATTGGTGCTGCAGAAGATGTTATTGAAGAAACAGTGTCTTCAATCAAGACAAACTATGATTCCATTAATCTTGTCGGTTACAGCCACGGTTTCTTTGAAGATGAACAGGAAATTATCAATCAGATAGAGAACACGGGAGCCAGCATTGTCATGATAGCTATGGGATCTCCAAGGCAGGAATTTCTGGCGCAGAGAATGTTAAAACAAATGCCCGATCGGGTATTTGTAGGTTGTGGTGGAGCATTCGATATACTGGCAGGAAGAGTCGTACGTGCTCCCCAATGGATACAGAATGCCCATATAGAGTGGCTGTATCGATTGTTTCAGGATCCGAGAAGAATAAAAAGGCAGAAAGTTTTGCCTTTGTTTTTCATTCGATTATTAATTTTATATATCAGGCGTAAATGAAAATGGATGATCTTTCAATCCTTGATATCCTATCTGTATTACTACGCCACAGAAAAATAATTTTAGGGACACTTTTAGCTTCATTATTCCTAAGTGTTTGTGCTGTATTATTCATTCCTCGAAATTATTTGAAGGGAATTGATAATGATTATTCACTTAGTGGCTTAGCGCAACTAGACTCTACACCAGGCGTTCAAACCTTTGTTGACTCTAGAACTTTAGATAACTATATAGTTCGAACCATTACTGATCCTGGAATTTTCATAGGCGCATTGAAGAGCGCGAAAATCCAAACTTATGCCGGAATAAATATAAATAATTTCGATAAGACCATTCTGCATAATAAGAACGGATTGCTCAGAGTTGAAAAAGAACAGGAAGGGTACAATTTGATTTTAAAAGTTAGCAAGTCTTTTGATTTTGACTCTTTCTCTATTGGAATGATAACATTATCCAATAAGAGAATGGAAGAATTGCTAATTCCCTATGCCGAAGAAAAAATATGGGAATTTGAGAATATTACATTGAGAGATTTCCCCGAGGCGCCATATGAAGAGCGATTTTCTAAAAGCTATAATAGATATCTGGCGGCTTCCGGCTTTTTAGTCAGGAAATATCCCAGCCTGACAATGTTGCAATCTTCATATACCCTTATGGAGACGGCACTGGAAGATGATTTGAGAACAATTATTATGAGAAAAGCTCTTGTTTTATCTTTTTTTGCTTTTGTCTTATCTGTTTTTTTCGCTTTTCTATTAGATTGGGTAACTCGAAACCGGGAGAAAGTTTAAATGTTACTTTTAATCAAGCTGGCCTGGAGGAATCTTACCAGACACTATAAAAAAAGTTTGCTCCTCGGTTCTCTGATAATGGTTGGTATGTCCATACTTTTTATGGCGAATTCTATTTTCCAGGGCACTAATGACGGGATGGAAAAGACCTTTATTGGCAGTTTTACCGGAGATGCTGCTATAGGAGCTAGTAGTGACAGTACATTCAGTCTATTCGGCAGTGAAGTTCCGATTGTCAGTGAATATGAATCGATTCCTCCATTATATACTCATGAACAGGTTTGTGATCTTTTAGAATCTATACAGGAAATCGAATCATATACTTCTATTGTTTCTGTTCCATCGAGATTATCTTTAGGAGGGAGACTTAATAAAAACATAGTGCTTTTCGGTGTTGATCCTGACTCTTATTTCAAAGTTTGTTCCGATGTTGAGATAATAGAAGGCAATATCAGTGATTTATCTACACACGGTGTTTTCATCAATTCTGTTTTGGCTAAAGAATTGGGGGCTGCCCGTGGAAAGCCCTTGGAAATAGGTGAATCTATTAGCTTTTCGATGACATCGGGAAACAGCTTTAGAATCAGATCGGCACCATTTCTGGGTATACACAAATACAGCGGATCGACTGAGGCCCTTGATCGGGTTGTTCTGGGCGATTTGACTACAGTAAGATCTCTGGCTGATTATACTCTAGGTTATACAGTTTCTGATTCAGAAACAGACTCCCTGATTGAAATAGAAGAAGATTCCTTCGATCTTGATGATCTGTTTTCAGTCAATAAGGATCAGACTATTGATGAATCGGAAGAAATTAACCTGGAGGAACTCGAGCTTAACCTTTCAGACACATCGGAAAGAGATTCTCTGGTTGTGACGGATGGTGGTTCTTGGAGTTTTATACTGATCAAGTATTCAAAGGGTGTAGATAGCAAGTTTTTCAGAAAGCTGAAAAGTAGATTTAACAATTCACTGTTCGAGGTAGATATTCTGTCATGGAGAGAAGCAGCAGGGAATTCAGCTCTTATACTCTTTGCAGTCCAATCTCTCTTTTATCTCGGTCTTGGTTTTCTCGGAGTCGGCGCGGTTCTTGTCATTATGAATGCATTGGTTTTTTCCGTTCTGGAGAGAGCTGGTGAGATAGGAACCATGAGGAGTATTGGGGCATCTCCCGATTTCATAAGGGGGCTTTTCATGATGGAATCGCTGATTATAACTCTGGGAGGAGCTATACTGGGAATCTTTCTTGGTTCGTTTGGATCTATGATAATAAAATATTCCGGAATCCAGCTTACAAATGATTTATTTATTTCACTATTCGGAGGAAGTTCTCTGAAACCAGTAATTACCTTCGGAGGAGTTGTTTCTCATTTGTTTATAGCTGTCGTACTTGGTAGTCTGGCATGGATTTATCCTGTCTCTCTTGCTATGAAAATACAGCCTGTAACGGCAATGAACAAGGGGTAGTTTATGACTGTTATTCTTCTGGCATTCAGGAATGTTCTGCTTCAATGGAAGCGGTATATGCTTATGTTTTTTGCAATACTTATCGGTTTTGCTTTAGTGGCTATAATTCATTCCATTACCTACGGTGCTCTGGAAACTGTAAAAACGAAAGCCGCCCGCTATTTTTCAGGGCATTTAAGTATTACGGGATATACGGGAGGGATTCAAAATATATCCGATTCCGATTCGCTTGTCACTCTTCTTGAAAATTCTGATCTCCCTGTCAGTACAGTCTCACCCAGAACTGTTTATTACAGGTCTGATGCATCTCTATTCTTTAATGGTGAGTCTATACGGCAGCGGAGACTGATCGGAATAGAATTTAACGATGAATATGATGAATTGTCCCAGTTGGATTTTCTGGAAGGCTCTATTGATGAATTGTTAGCCAATGATGATTCCAAAGGTATTTTAATCAGTGAAGTAGCAGCGAGAATCCTGGGAGCCAGGATAGGCGATGATATTACACTCTACATGACTACTGACACCGGTCAGTACAATTCTGCTACATTGCTTGTGAGAGGAATATTTCGGGAAACAAGCCTGTTTGGTTATGTCGCCTATATGAATAGATATGATCTCAATTCTCTAATATTGAGGGACAGGGATTATGCAACGGATATAGCGGTTTATACTGATCGCGGTTCGGAAATAGATAGTTTGGAAGAAGAGATCAGAACAGTGTTAGCTGATCAATATCTATTGTTGCCACCTTTAGATAATAAAGCAGATTTGTCTCTAAAACTATTTAATTTAGAAGATAAGAGCTCTCAATATCTAGTCCCTCTTACACTCGATATACACCTTGATAAGATCACTACGATAATGGATGCTGTAAAAATTGTAACCTGGTTTATTGAAGTGTTGTTTATGCTTATAATAATGGTTGGAATTTTAAATACATACCGCGTTCTTGTTTATGAGAGAACTAAGGAAATAGGGACACTCCGGGCTATAGGAATGACTCAATTGGAAATAAGAATAATGTTCCTATCTGAGGCATTCTTTCTCGATTTTGGGGCGACGATAGCAGGATTTATTTTATTTCGGGTTATATTGGTTGCATTGGGGAAAATGGATATTAGCAGTATCCCTGGCTCCGGTCTGTTCTCGGAGAAGGGATTCCTGGTTCCCTATGCTGATTTTACGGCTTTAATGATTACGGCATTGCTTATGCTCGCTGCTGTTCTAATCGCTGCGTGGAGTCCTGCGGAAAATGCTTCCCGCTTGTCTCCTGTTGACGCAATGAGGCAGGAAAATTAAATTTACAAATAAGGGAAATTAATGAAAAGAATCATATTTTATGTGATGTTAATTTGGTCTGTCAGTTTTATTCTGGCTGATTCGGCTCAGGAGATCCTTGCTGCTGTGGACGAACTGATCGTTTTCAACAATTCAGACATCTCTGCCGAGTACAAGATCGTGAAAAGAGATCCCGGCGGTGCGACTACAACGAATGTAACGACAATATTCCGAAGGGATAGAACAGATCAGTTTTTAATTCTCATCCTTGAGCCCGTTTCCGATAAAGGGAAAGGGTATTTGAAGACGGGAGATAATTTGTGGTTATATGATCCCATCGGTAAGAGTTTTACTTTTACAAGCGCTAGGGAAAGATTACAGAATTCCAGTGCGAGAATTTCTGATTTTACACGGTCTGACTATTCGGCAGATTATCGCGCTGTCAGATCGTCTGAAGAGAAGCTGGGAGTCTGGGACTGTACAGTGCTCGAACTGGAAGCGACTAATGACACAGTATCATTTCCCAAGATGAAAATCTGGGTTTCCGAGGACAATCTTATCAGAAAGATTGAAGATTACAGTATGTCTGGTCAGAAAATGAGAGTCTCAGCTATTCCGCAGTATCAGAAGATCGGAGATAAATGGCTGCCTGTGAAAATGGTGGTACTCGATTATTTCCGTTCGAAGAGGATCAACGGCAAAACCGAATACGAAAGAACGACTATAACAATCAGCAGGCCTTCTATCGCGCTTCTGCCCGATTCTCTTTTTACCAAGGAATATCTGGAGAGAGTTAATCGGTGACTCATAAAATACAGCATTCTCTTATTTTTTTTATTCTTTTGATGAGTTTCTCTACTTTTGCTCAGGAAACTGATGAAAGCGATGGTTTAGAAGATCTGGATGATTTGTTTGAGACACCTCAGGACGATATTATAGTCGAAGAGTCGGAAATCGATTTGCGTGAGCAATTTGAAGTTGCTGAAATAGTAAAATTCAAGGGTTCTTTCAGTGCTATGGGAATTATCGGTGCCGGATGGAACAGCTGGAATTTTATTCATGATATTACTGATGGCTTTGATGCATCAGCCGGTCTGCAGTCCAATTTTACTGTAAGCGTCGATGCCAGGCCAGTTCCCCAGTTCAGTATTTTTGCCAGTTTGAGCACTGCATTTGATCCATACGCTTCTCTCAATGAAGCCGGCGTTGACGAAATCAGTTCCTTCTGGACAGAACCGACCTTCGATTCTGTCTATTTAGATTACATTCTTAAAGATACTCTCTATACCCGTCTTGGAAAATTCAAAATGGCCTGGGGACAGGGGCAATTTTACACTCCCGGCAATTTAATGGAAAATAGTGGAGATTCGGCATTAAACATTCGGTTGACCATTCCCGCATGGTTCGGTTTGTCCTTTGTCTTACTTACCAATAACTCGGTAAGTTATCTGGATTTCACCTATGGGGGAAAAATCGATTTTGTTTTTGGTGAAACTATGATCAGTCCGGGGGTAACCTTTAGTTACTATGGTGGACTCGAAACTATATTATCTCTTAAACAGGTCCTGTTTAAAACTGATCTGCTCATCGATTTTACAACTCATATTAATAATCAGGGGCTCGAAAGCACATACGTAGTCGCGGGTTTTTTTCGCGAATGGGATAATCTGAAACTATATGGAGAATACCAGTTCAGCTGGCTTTCTGCTTCGGGATATAATCATGAGTCCACACTCGCTCTGGGATGGAGCAAACCGCTGGGGGCACCGTTCAACCTGGGCTTGGAATGGATGCAGAATTATGTTGACGGTTCGGGCATGGTTACTCTCGGATACTCACACAGAATCTTCCCTTATGTCGATCTGCAACTGGCTCTGCCAATTGTATATGGAGTTGATGGCAGTTCTGCTGTAGTCAATAATCCCGATCCTTCAAAAAGAAGGATAGCGTTGGCTCTGGCCTTAAAATTTTCAGGCAGTTTTTAGCGATTTCTTCTGTCTTCTAAAACGGAACCGTCTTTCAGGCGAATTATATGGTCTGCAATATCCATAATAGTTTGATCGTGTGTGGAAAAAATAAAGGTTGTCTGTAAATCCGTATTTATTTTTTTCATCAAATCTATAATTTCCTCACCGGTCTTGCTGTCGAGATTGGCTGTTGGTTCGTCTGCAAGTACGATCTGGGGCTTCGTCGCAAGAGCTCTGGCGATGGCAACACGCTGCCTCTGGCCGCCTGAAAGCTCATTTGGGCGGTGTTTTTCCCGTCCGTTCAGACCCACCTCCTCTACCATATACTTAATAAACTCTCTCTGATCCTTTTTTAGCTTTAACCCCCTGGACTTGCTTTTGAGAAGGAGGGGAAATTCAATATTTTCAATAACGTTCAATGTAGGCAAAAGGTTGAAAGACTGGAATATAAAGCCGATAGTTGATCTTCTGATTCCGGTCAGGTCTTTCTCTGTGAGATCGCCAGTTTTTATATTATTTATAATCACGCTTCCGCTTGTCGGTTTATCGATGCAGCCAATTAGGTTTAGCGCAGTAGACTTTCCCGAACCGGATGGTCCGACGATTGAGATAAAGTCACCTCTCTGAATATCGAAACTAACACCTCTTAATGCGTGAACTTCCGTTTTTCCAAGTAAGTAATTTTTATTAACACTTTCCAGTTTTATAATTTTCAAAAACAACCTCAGTTTATATTTCTTATAAAATATTATCAATATTGCAATTATTTGTAAATGAGTATCAGAATTGAAATTGACTATAGTTCCTATATGTAGAACTAAAATATAAAATGAAACATCCCTTGGAGCATATTACCTAATGAGATATACTGGGAAAGTCTGATATTTATAATTCATGTTGCTATGATAAAGGAGTACTGTTCTTGAGAATTATTCGTATATTGAATTCCATTCTAATATTGCTAATTATATTTACTTTCAATTCTAGTTGTAGAATCAAAACAAATGACATTGTCTTCTCTTATCAAAAATCATATATGCCTTCTCCAGAAAATGACCAGACTGTTTTTAGTTTTATTCCGGATAATCCGTATTCATCAATGAATAGTAGTGGTACTAAAGGATATAATTTGGGAAGTGATGGACTTCCAGTAGAGACGAATATGTATGCATCTATTCTTGGAAGATATGGTCTTAAACTGGGAATTCAATATTTAAAAAATAAAAATCCGGATACTTTAAATCTCCTCAAAAAAACAGCACATAGATTAATTGAGATCAGCGTTGATGAAGGAAGTTATATCACTTGGGAATTCCCAGATGAATACACTCCTTTCAATGCTGAGCCTGGTTGGACAAGTGGTTTAACAAATGCTTGGGGTGCGCTTGCGCTTCTCTATTATGGTGAATTTATTGCTGAGTTTGATAAAATAGAATCTAAGCTCTACATTACATATGCAAAAAAAGCATTGAATTATATCTTTATTCCCATTGAGCAGGGAGGAGGAAAAACAACTCTTGAAAACGGATATGACTGGTATGAGGAATACCCATCTGAACCTTCATCTCACGTTTTAAATGGATTTGTTTTCATATTAGATGTTCTTCATGTTTTTGCATTCTATTATCCAACAGAATATGCAGAACCATTAAACAAAGGAATTGCCAGTGTTTATTATTATCTTGAGCGATATAACAAAGCCTATACATCTATTTATGATTTATACACATATGGAAATAGAATCGGATCCAGTTATCACTCTTTACATATGCGGATGATTTCTTGGTTGTATTACATAACAGATAACCATTACTTTCGGGAAGTGAGTGAGCACTGGTATAATCTAAATGTACAAAATATATATTCTGTTTCGTTTTTGAATAATAAAGAAGTTAAAGCAACAGATAAAATCAATAATATTAACGATTTTAAATATTGGTATAGAGGGCACTTCTTTGGCCTGTTTTCTAGAAGTTTGATTCTTACTTTGCCTCGTAAAGCTGAACTTTACGGGATTAATTTCTATCTTACAAAATCTGATATTGATAGTATTCCTGTGATAGAAGTAGAAACTGATACCGGGTGGATGAAAATTGACCAGGCTCACTTATATCAGTCGCCGACAAATGTTACTAAATATTACAGAACTACTGCTTTTAGCGTTATTTTTTCTGATGTAATTGAAACTGAAAAAGTTCGTATTACTTTTACAAAGCTACCTTTAAATGTACGCGAAATAGGTCTGTTATATCAAAATACTCAAGATTTTGAGGATATTATAGAAAAGTATGCTAAAGCGTACCGTTGGTAATGATATTGTTGAGGGTGTAGAAAAAGCCGAATTCCATTCATTTATAAACATACCCATGATAAAATTTATTTATCATGGGAGGGAAATATGGCTAGATACAAACAGTATTCATATTATAGTCGAACCTGTATTCGGGCATATCAGAGGGACCAAAAAGCTGGATAGATTTACCTTATGTACCAAAAGAAGATGAATAATCTGTGGCTTTTGTACTATATGGTTCATAATAATGGGAAAATTAGCCGGTATAGGAAGTAGAATATCAGGAAAAGTGAAAAATTGATGCATAAGTTATTAATTCGATTCTATGAGTAATTATGTTGGTTGTTAAAGTAAGTGGAAAAGGGTTTGAAAAATCCAGATTTCAATCTTAATATGAGGATAATGCTTTTCCTGAATAGGGTTATTCTACATTCTCGTTATGTATATGCTAGTGCAAGATAACAAATCCTATTGATTTCCTATTAATTGGATCTTTTAGTCGATAGGTGTATATCGAAGAATTTCGAATTAGTAGAAATCTCTATTTCGATATTTTATAGCTTAAGAGTAGATCCCGAACTAAAAAAAAAGAATGTTTTAACAATGTACAGGAATAATAAGACTACTATTTTTTGTTTTTTCTTTTTTATCAATTAGCTCTTTTGATGCACAAACTCACCTTTCAGTTAATTTAAATGACTTAGTATACATATTGCTGGATATGGCGGAGATTAAATCACCTCTTTCGATCTCAAAGCTAATGCTTCTGAGTGCAGGGACTTCAGTTTTACCACGCAAATAGGTCTTTATGATCCCTTCCAGCTTGATTATGGACAATGACTACCTCATCAAAAAAGAATATAAAAAAGGGTATCAGCTATAGTTTGTTTTGTTAATAAGCGGTAGGGATACTGTTGTTCTCGAGATTGATAATCTGCTATAGTTCTCTTATGAAAAGATTAAGACATATATTTATTGCTTCACTATTTTTATTCAATATAAGCCTGATTCAGGCTCAGACTTTTAATGCAGTCGATATAGATGAATCTGTTTATAGATTACTCGATATAGCGGAAATGAAAGGGATCCTCACGAATCTATCACAGGTCAGACCCTATTCCAGAGTAGAGATTAAAAATTATTTGAAAAAAATTAATCAAAACAGAAACACACTCTCTAAGCTGGAAAAAACAGTACTGGACAGTGCTTTACATAAATATCGGATTTTAGAGAGAGACAATACTGTTCTCAATATTCTCAAAGAGGGGAAAGTCCATTTTAATAACGATGAAGACGCTCTGTTTCCGATTAATGCGGGATTGTATTTTGACTCTGAAACCCGTGCTGATTTCAATTTCCCATCGATACACAGCACAAATTTTTTCACTTTTTTTATTGAGGGAGATATTTCAGATTTTGCCTCATATAATGTAGATTTCAGTCTGGGAGTGAATAATGTCGATGTCGATGCCTTCTCTCCTTTCGCTTATACAGACATTGCTACTGATAGCTACTATATTGCATTGAGTCATGGGTTAAATGGATCTGGTTTATTCGACGGTGACAAAGATGGAACCAGTTTTTCCATGATGTCCAGGCCTGAAATCAGTACCAGTTTCTGGGATAATAAATTGCAACTCGGTTTCTCCAGATACAGAAGGGATTTGGGAAACGGTTATGGCAATCTGACTTTGTCATCAACAGCAAGACCTTATAGCGGTATAGACCTTAAATTCAGACCTCTTGATTGGTTCAATATGTATTACAGTGTAGGCTCTCTCAACAACTGGTTTAAAGGAGACGACCGTGTTTCGGGTGATCATTTAGATCAGAAAATGCTGACGACTCAGCTCTTTGAGTTTATGCCTTTGAAATGGCTGTATACATCATTATCGACATCAGTTGTCTGGGGGAAAAGGCTGGAATTGGCATATTTTAATCCTCTGCTACCTCCTGTTTTCGGTCAGAGTCTTACTGGTGATCACGATAATGTCTCAGCTGATTTTTCTATCGCTGTAAAAATCCCTATTGGTCTCAAAATCTATGGGGCAATGTATCTCGATGAAATGCGTTCCACTGATGGCTGGACTACAGACCCTGTAATGCCTTTTGCCACTCAGGCAGGAATCAAATTTGTAATTCCCAAGCTTCCCTTTACAATTACTTCTTTCCAGTATACAAAACTGGAACCATACGTGTATGCTCACTATGAACAGGACTATTATTTTGCCGACGATACTGACCTGTTTGATATAACATGGACACATAATGGTGAAAACCTCGGTTATCACCTACCTCCGAACTCTGATGAGTTCCTTTTCAGAATAGAGAGTATGCCTTACAAAAATTTTCGATTTTTATTGCAGTATCAGTATATTCGTCACGGTGATGGCGATCCGGCTCTAGGAGAGATGGAGGGTTCAATTGATTCAGGTAGTTTTGATCCTTCAACAGGAAACACGAAAGATTTTTTAAATGATGGAATTTACGAAAAAATCCATATAGCCACTTTTGAAGCATCCTATGAGTTCGAAGAATTACCTATATTCTTATCCCTGGACTACTCTTTTAATTATGGAACAAATTTTGAGAACATTGTGGGTAATACAATGACCAGGAATATTCTTGGAATGAAAATCCATATATTTCCATAACTCTTATTGGAGTATTTGCCTATGCGATATTTTTTTATATTACTTTTGCTCCTCTTTCTTTCTTCCTGCTCCATGTTCAATGAACCTTATTCGGCTAAAATTTTAATTTATCACAAAATTACAGATGGAGAGGAAGAAACGGTATACTGTCGCAGTATCGATAAGTTTCGCGACGATCTCGATTTTCTCGAATCACAGAATCTCGATATAATTACTTATGATCAGCTGATAGACAAATTGGAAAATGGATTTTACCTTGAGCGACCTGCCGTTGTTATTGCCTTTGATGATGGAATCTCCAGTGATTACGAATATGCCTATCCGATTCTAAAGGAATACGACTTTCCAGCTATATTTTTTTTACTGAGTTCACGTCAGGGAAATTGGAGCAACTATGTTGAGATGATTTCTTATAGAAATCTCGATGGGGAGCCGCTTTTTTCTGTAGGATCTCACTCTTATACACATATAATGCATGGATTCCTGAATGAAGTGGAGCTATTGAGCCAATTTTCACATTCCAGAGAAGCAATGAAAGATACTTTCGGAGTGTATCCCGACCATTTGGCTCTGCCATTTGGAAACGGTTTGTCCAGCCGATCTGTTACAGAGACAGCTCTTTCTTCGGGATTCCGGAGCATTCGAGGAGTTAGCCCCGGACTTATCAACAATAATTCCGATGCCGCTCACCTCGATGCAAAGTTGATCTACAGCTACACTGACATCAAAGATGTTATTCATTAATGATAACCGAGATTATTTTTATATCTTCAAATCATTTACAGTAATTTTCAATGCAGAGAGAAAACTGACAATTTCTTCTTTAGTAGTATCCCTTCCGATAGAAACTCTGACTGAAGAAAATGTAATTCTTTTATCAAAACCCATCACAGTTAAAGCTGCTGTTTTGCTCTTTTTATTTGTTGAGCAGGCCGATCCCGTAGAGATGGCATAACCTTTTTCATTCATTACACGTGCCAGAACTTCTCCCGGTACTGGAGGAAAGGAAAGGGAGAGGATAAAATCACAGTAATTTTCTCTTTTTTCCACCCTTTGAGGGGGGAGGAGTTCTGCTGATGGGATTTGTTTAATACCTTCAATTAGTAAATCCATCAGTTCTTTCGTCTTCTTATGATCTTCAGATAGAGATAGCTCAAGAGCTTTTGCCATAGAGGCAATTGAAGCCAGATTTTCAGTTCCCGGTCTCAAACCTCTTTCCTGACCACCTCCCAAAAATAGAAATTCCCGATTTTTTTTAAGGTATAACATCCCTATTCCTCTGGGACCACCAAATTTATGAGCGCTGAAAGAAGCGCTATCTACATCATATCGGGTTAAGTCTACAGGGATTTTACCCATTGCCTGTACCATATCAGAATGAAAATGGATTAGTCTTCCATACTCTTTCTCTGCCTCACGGACAATGGTTATTAGCTCATCTAGTGGCTGAATGACCCCGATTTCGTTATTTAAAAGCATGATTAGGACCATTCTTGTTTTCTCATTGATCATCTTTTTCAGCTTTTTCCGATTGATCAGCCCATCTTCACCGGGATTGAGTTGCCTTATTTTTGCACCTAGTTTCCCCATATTCAAAGCGGGGAGAGTAGAAGCTGGATGTTCAAGACCGCATACAATTATCTCACCTTTCTCTCTGCTTTTTAAAAGTGAGTAAACAACCATATTGTTTGATTCCGTCCCACCTGATGTAAATATGATACTTTCTGGATCACAATTTAATAAACGGGCACATTTAGATCTCGAATCAAATAGAAGGTTCTTTGCTTTTATCCCTGGTGTATGAGCAGATGAGGGATTGCCATAATAGGTTTTCATGGTATTTGCCATGACTTCAATTGCTTCATTGTAAGGAGGCGTAGTTGCTGCCCAGTCTAGATAAATCATGTGGACATGATAATCCTATTTAATTGATAAGTAAATGCGAATAAAACTTGAATATATTACAAATCTGATATAATATTCACAATTATGGAAAAATGTTGTGCAGTAGAAGAATTAGAAGAATATGCTCAGAAGTTGAAAGTCTGTGGACATCCCCTCAGATTACAGATCCTTCTCCTGATTGAGAGAAAAGATGCCTGCGTTTCCGATTTATGGAAATGTCTGGAATTACCTCAACCGGTAATCTCCCAGCATCTCGCCGTTCTAAAAGACAGAAATATTGTCGAATCGGAAACGGAAGGTAATAAAAGAATCTATAAAATTATCGATCCCTTCGTACAGAAGATTATACAGAGTTTCGAAATCGAAATTCCCGTATAAATAAAATCGATCAAACACAAAAAAAGCCTCCACTTGGAAGGCTTTTTTTTATTCTTTACCTTTGTTAAAGTGAAGATAGATAAAAAAGCCTATTACTAAAATCCAGGATAAGAGAACATATGTAAAGTTTTGTTCTGGATTCAACTCATAAATAATTACAACCATTCCCAGAATAAGACACATTCCATATATAATGGCCAGAATATTTCTATTATTAATTCCCAAATTTAATAGTTTATGATGTATATGAAATTTGTCAGGACTGAATATATTTCTTTTGTCCCGGATTCTTCTCCAGATAGCTGCAAATACATCAACTATAGGAATCGCCAGCATAGTTACAGGTAAAATAAGAGATGTTCCTGAATGGGGAAATGTAGCAATAGGTAAAACAGCTAGAATAAAACCCAAAAACAAGCTCCCCGAATCTCCCATAAAAATTCTGGCCGGGGGAAAATTGAAAAATAAATAACCGAAAAGCGAACCAACAAGAGAAAAACAAATAATAGCAGAAATAAACTGTCCATAGAGTAAAAAAACCACTCCAAATATCATAGCCGCAATTATACTGATTCCAGAGGATAATCCATCAATACCGTCAATTAAATTGATTGAATTTGTGATTCCAATAATCCAGAGTATAGTTATTGGATAACTGAAATATCCCAGATTAATGGTGCTTTCTGTAAATGGTATATGCACATAAGAGATTACAGCGCCACCAATTATTACTAGTATTGATGCAACAATTTGTCCTACCAGTTTATATCGAGCTCGGATTGGAGTAAAATCATCCAAAACTCCTGTAATAAATATTACAAAAGTTCCCAAAATAAGAAATGGAAGTTTTATTTCTGAATTTTTAAATGGAAAAGTCCCCTTCAATATTACAGAAACTATAATCGGTGAGATTAATGTTGAAATTATAAATGATAAATAGATGCCAATTCCACCAAGCCTCGAAGTGTCTTCAGAATGAACTTTTCTATCATCAACAATGTCAAATATACTATGTTTATGAGAGATGTATATCAATAAGGGAGTAATGTAAAGATTTATAATAAAAGCCATCTGGGTGGCTGTTCCTATCAGTAAAATAACATTGTTGTTCAAATGATTTGCCTCAGTTTTTGTAATGTTTCCAATGTAAATATATTATTTATTCATCTTTTAATCCAGAAAATGAATATCTATTATTTCTTTATTCTGTATTTACCACGAATATATCAAATATCAGTGGAAGTACACAAGAGAACTATTGTTACCCATCTCTAATAAGAAAGCGAAAGCGCCAAATCCAATTCATACTTCTCCGAATCTGACCAGTCGGGATTACCCAGATCAATACCCATGGTAACTCTTCCCTGTATACTGTTTAATTTGTCGATATACAATATGATATCTGCTCCTGTAGAATAGGCAAAATCATCATCTATAGCAAAAACAGAGTTTTCTTTATCGACAATTCCCAGGTCGAAGAAAGGCCGAAGCAATATTTCCCCAACACCATCCCAGTCAACTATACAGATCGTCAAATCAATATTTAAGAATGCCGCAAGGTATCCAAACATATTGATATTTCTGATTCCTCTGAGATTTTCTCCCAGATTGGCCATCTCCCTGTTTATCCCGACGATTCCCTTAATTTGCGAAGAAAAATTGAAGTATTTATTGATCCTCCAGAAAAACTTTCCGCCAACTTCTATTTCAGAGGAGAAATCAATAATCTCCGATTGGGTAAAATTAGATCCCAGAATCAGGGCATTGGATAAATGGAGATCCACTCCGTGCCGGAAATTACCTATCCAGTCTATGTTGTTATATCCCAGGCTGTGATTCCATGTGATGTCAGCCAGTTTGTAATCCTCTATTCCATATAATGCGAATTGAACTCCGTTCTCATCAAACTGAGTCTCCACACCGCTGTAATTCAGTGTGATACTGGGTTCCATGGTGTAGTAAAAATCAAGGGGCAAGTAAAGTTTCGATGCCAGACTCAGGCTGGAAAAATGGTAGGAATATTCTTTTTCAAGTACATCTCCGCTTTTCTTTTTAACTGTTTTGTATTCCTGGTTGTATTCGAGGCTGAAGTCCTGGCCTAGTATATTGATTCCCGATATGGCCGGGGTAATATGCCAGTTCGGTATCAGATACCCTTCTCCATCAGGATTCTGTCTGATATTGATATCTGCGAAAAGGGTAAAGTCTGTAAGTGTTCCTCCGATGTTGAAATAGAAAAACCGCACTCCCAGAATCAGCCCTGTATTCGATGTGTAGAGCGGGAAGGGAATGGGGTAGATACTCCACATATCATTTATAGATAATTTCATGGAATAGATATCCATTTCTTTTGTGGAGCTTTCTAATGTCAGCTCATATTCCGTTTTATCAAAAACTCTCATATTGATGAGATCCTGGATAGCTTCATCGAGAAAGGTGATCATTTCAACATAATTTTCGAATTCAATGCCTTCATGGATGTTTATCTCTTCGAGCAGGTTTTTACGCCTTGTATAGCCGCTGATTTCAGTTTCAATATTGCGGATCACTACTTTTTTACTATGGTCAGTGTCTATTGCATTGATTGAAATTACAGTTGAAAGTGAGAAAAATAATATAAATAGTATGTATGCATAACTTTTTGTCCTGTTTTCCACAGGAATAAAAATAACATGATCACTGTAGATTAACAAGCTTGAGTAATCGCTGGTGACTGTCTATAATTCTCATTATGTTAGATATCCGCACTTTTAGGTTTGGTACTTTTGAAACAAGAACAGTTTTCTGTTCTCCAGATGAGGCTCTCGAAGACGCTCTTCTCGTATTTGATGAAAACACGGTAAAATTATTCCCCGAAAGAAGTCATCGCAATTCTGTGGTTATTCCTCCCGGCGAAAAGGCAAAAAACTGGCAATCAGTCGATACAATTATCAAAGCCGCAATAGATGCCTCCTATGGTCGCGACGGTTGTTTTTGTGCAATCGGTGGTGGTGTTCTTTGCGATATGACCGCTTTTGCCGCTTCCGTTTATATGAGGGGCTGTTCAGTGATTCTCGTTCCGACGACACTGCTTTCCATGGTGGACGCTTCTCTCGGTGGTAAATCGGGTATTGATTACGAAGGATACAAAAATATGGTGGGTTCTTTTTATCCCGCCTCGGAAGTGCGTTACTGTCCGGAGTTTTTAAAGTCCCTTCCAGAACGGGAATATCTAAGCGGAATTGGTGAAGTCATTAAAACGGCTATGCTCGGCGACAGGGAACTTTTTCAGTATTTAAAAGACAACCGGGATCTTATTCTGGATAAAGATATAGATGCCATGACTGAAATCATCAGGCGTTGCATCATGGTTAAAGGGAAAGTTGTCGAAGAGGATCTCCACGAGCGAAGTATTCGTGCAACTTTGAATCTGGGACACACATTTGCCCATGCCCTGGAATCGGTTTCCGGTTTCAGCGACTGGTCTCACGGTGAAGCCGTCGCCTGGGGACTGCTTATGGCAACAGAAGTCGGTGTGGAACTAGGCATTACAGACAATTATTATGCATTGGAAGTCAGAAAAATGCTTGAGCATTATAATTTCAGGCTTTATGCTGATATTGATACAAATAAAATGATTCAGGCTATGAATCAGGATAAAAAGAAAAAAGGCGGCGTCGTCAATTTTATTTTGCAGAATAACATTGAACAGACAGTAATCAGGCCGGTAGATAAAAATATCATCTATTCTGTTTTAAAGCGAAATAGAGAAAAAGCAGGTGAAATGTGAAACTGAACGGGAATGTCTTTAATAAGTTTATACAGAACATTGAATCAAATAACACGATCTTCCGTGAAGGTGATGCCGGGAATCAGATGTTCCTCATCGTTGAGGGGGAAGTTGAGATCCGTAAAAAAACTACTGAAAAATCCACCACCACTCTGGCGACCTTGAAAAAGGGTGACTTTTTCGGAGAGATGGCTATGGTCGAAAGAAAACCACGGTCAGCTACGGCCATCGCGTCTACATCGTGCCGTCTGCTGGCTCTAGATCAGAATGCTTTCACTACGCTTATTGAACATAACTCGGATTTTGCAGTGCGGATGATCAAAGTTTTGTCTACAAGACTGAGACGGACCAACCTGCTTGTCGAGCAGGTTATGGGATCGGATATCGAAAAGCAGGTTTTTCTTGGATTGGGTGATTTTTTTAATCACACCAGTTCTTTAGAAGAGATGTCCAAGTCAAATGGTATTATTATAGAAATCAACCAGTTTGCAAAATGGGCATCCCGTCATCTGGGTATACCTGAAAGTTCCATCCCCGGTGCATTGCAGGGACTGCTCAAAAGAAGAGTCATTCACAATGTCCCCGGTTCTAACGAAGATACCCATATTTTTATTGAAAAAAGAATCATTTTAAGAATGCAGTAAGAGGGAGACCGGAGAAGGGAGACCGGA
>Ga0070729_10000967_pt1 | contig 49648 bp, 43 predicted proteins | sample tdDd472_FD_66725 | JGI IMG/M metagenome (GOLD analysis project Ga0070729, IMG submission 66725) | Marine sediment microbial communities from the Atlantic coast under amendment with organic carbon and nitrate - tdDd47.2 | ecosystem: Environmental > Aquatic > Marine > Coastal > Sediment | place... | reverse complement strand
TGAAGCCAAGGCTGCAGGTCGAGGTTGGTCGATGGCCTCGTAAAAATCGACCACAAGATAATTGCAAACGACAATTACGACTACGCAATGGCTGCTTAATTGCAGAATTGCTACTGACACCTAGCGTGTCACGATTCTACTGCTGACGCCTTATAAGCGGCTAGAATCGACAAACTATAAGGCTAGCATCACAATTGGGTTTCTTCGGCTGTGATGCGAAATAATAGGAGGACTAGTTCAGCGGCCGTTTGGCCCGGAGCAATCTGCTGAGCGAAACTTTATTCCGGACCTATACCTGTAGACGCTTTGAGTTGATCGTTCTCGGACGGGGGTTCGACTCCCCCCGCCTCCACCACTGTCAAAGATTCGATTTCTTAAGATAATCACCACCCATACCCATTCAGGTTACGCCTGAACCTTACACATTTATTTCTCATTATTGAGATATAATATGGGTATGATTGGTGATAACTCTTAATTTACTGCCTTAATTTTTGTATAGCTCGGGCATCAGGGCGTACATATAAAGTCAATACATTCAATAAATTATACTCACTTCAAGCCATATCCCCTCCTCTCCTATCTTCACAATTCAAACGTCACAAAACAGTGACGTTTTTTTTCTATCGATCATATCGTTATAATTGCCCTTGGAAAGCAGTTAAGTTAATGGATTATAGATGATAGATACTGCTCTTAATCAATTAAAGCTATTCCTCACTCATGGAGCTACCTATGATTTTCTATAGAACACTCTGGATTTTTGCTTTGATTTCATTGCTATCAATGATTTCAGCTTGCGGTAATTCGGACCCGATCCTCATAGGTTTTTCAGGACAACTCACTGGAAAGGTATCTGATATTGGCGTTTTTGGTAGAAATGGTTGTTTGTTAGCCATCGAAGTAATAAATGCATCGGGTGGCATAGATGGGCGACCTCTTAAACTAATTAGTAAAGATGATCTCAATACTCCGGAAGGAGCAATAAAAGCAGACAAGGAACTTGTAGACGCCGGAGTTGTCGCCATTGTCGGTCACATGACGAGTTCTCAAACCCTAGCCGTGATGCCACTCATAAATGAAAGCAGTACAGTTCTTATATCTCCCACTACATCAACCCCTCAACTTTCAGGCATGATGGACTCTTTTTTTAGAGTAATGGTTGAAAACACTGTGCATGGAATGGAGCTGGCCGATTACACAAGATCAGCGCTCGACATCAATTCAGTTGTCACAATAGCCAACATCGACAATAAGAGTTATTCCCTCACTTTTACAAAATCATTTTCTGATAAATTCATAAGCATCGGCGGGAATATCTTAGAATCATTAACATATTCATCGCGCGATGATTCCGGATGGGACCCAATGGTTGATGCTATCATCAACCTGAATCCCGATGCGGTACTTCTCGCCTGCCCTGCTGAAGATGCAATCCCCCTTGTGCAGAGAATACGTTCTGCGGGCCTCTCTACACGGATAATATCCGGAGCATGGGCCTACACAGACAGACTGCTTGAATGGGGTGGGCAATCCGTCGAGGGCATGATCTTTGTTATCAACTATGCTGCAGACAATCCCAATCCAGCCTTCGTAAAATTTCGGGAAAGATATAAAAACAGATTCGGAGCACCCCCCAACTTTGCAGCCACGTTTGGATATGAAGCTGTTCAAGCTTTAGCTGAAGGACTGCGAAAAACAGATGGAAATGCAAAAGGACTTCATGAAGCCATGGCTCCAAGCGATTTGATCAAAGGTACCATTGGAGACTTCAAGCTGGACAAATTTGGAGACGTAAAGCGAAATGTTTTTATCGGAACAGTGCAGGAAGGTGTATTCAGAACAATTGAAATGCGCTGAAATATTTTTAAAACTGAAGAAAATAGAAAATATATCAAAATGACACCGAGTTATTATCAAACAACAAGGAATGCGACCTGATGCCAACTCTTTCCTTACGACATCTGGTACAGCGCAACCTTAATAGATGGATGCTTGTTCCGAGCATCGTCCTCATTCTTTTTCTCGGCACATATGCAGCTTATGAAAAGAGCCATGATTTTGAAGTTAAGAACTCCATCTTAACGCAATCTCTCGGCAGACAAGTCTCTGCACATCTTAACGACGCAGAAGTTGCCCTTTCTTCATTGTCAACAAGCATCACTCGCTACGATCCATTCTGGTTCCACTGGGTGCTTAGCAATTTCCTTCAAGCATACCCCCATTTTGAAAGACTAGTTTACCTAGATTCTAAAGGGAAAATACTCGCAGCATCGCCTCAAACCAGCGATTTGATTTCAATGCAATTGTTTATAGACAAAGCAACCTCGACTCCTTCAATTGTCTCTAAACCAATGCCTTCACCTGCAACCCATACGTTTGTAGTATATATCAAAGTCCGCCTCAATAACGGCAACGTACTCGTTGGAGAGCTCAGCCTGAAAACCCTTCAGGAATTTCTTACTAATATTTTGCCAGCCAATGAAGGATTACCAATCTTGTGTGATTCCTACGGTAACCTCATCGCACACCCGGATTTTCAGCGGGTTCTAACCCAGGACAATATTGGCAACCTCAGCATACTTCGAGAATTCACAAGCGGCAGCCACTATACAAGCATTTACGATGAAAACGACCAGTACTTTTTCGGGACTGCATCAAGAGTTCCACAAACTGACTGGATTCTTCTTATTACCAAGCCCCTAAGTGATGTGTTTTTGCCGATCCTATCACCACTCTTGGCGATACTTACATTCATAATATGTTTATTCTTTTTGTTCGCAAATTTTCTTCAATACCGACTCAAGGAAAGCATTGTTCTACCTCTTGCCCACTTTACTGAATCCATTGATCTGACAGCCATTGGGCAATACCAGAAACCAGACATTGAGCAAGAACACTTCTCAGAATTGGCCATCATTGAACAAAAGTTTGATGACATGGTCAAACAAATGAATCTTAGAGAGATGGAGATTAAGGACAACGAAGAAAGATTCAGACAATTAGTTGAAAATATCCATGAAGTTTTTTGGATTAACGACATCGCTGATAATCGGGTAATTTATGCAAGCCCTTCGTATGAATTTATATGGGGGAGATCCAGAGAATCCTTGTACGACAATCCAGAATCATTCTTCCTTGCCATCGACAAAGAGGATCGGCTCAGAGTGGTTGAGGATTTCAACGCCCTCAGAACCGAAGGTAAAATCGTCGACCAAACGTTCAAGATTGCTTTACCAGAGAACAAGGAAAGATGGATACGAGCTCAATCCTATCCCGTGTATGACGAAGAAGGTGTTCGAGTACGACTAGTCGGTGTTGCTGAAGATATAACTGAGCAAAAATCCATTCAAACGGCATTGATGGTTGCCAAACAGGATGCTGAAACAGCCAGCCAGGCTAAGACGGAATTTTTGACAAACATGAGCCATGAACTGCGAACGCCCCTAAACGGCATTCTAGGCATGCTCCAGCTTACGAGAGACACCCCTCTCTCTCCTGAGCAAGCGGACTATATTGAAACGGCTCTCAATTCGAGCAAGGTTCTTCTTAATGTCATCAATGACATTCTAAACATTGCACAAATTGAAGCAGGTAAACTCGTTCTTCACAATCAGCTTTTTTCACCACATGAAGTCATGGATACTATTTTCCGTTTCTTCAAGCATGCAACGGAATCCAAGGACATCGAATTAAAGATGGATATGGAACCAGGCTTTCCACAAGTACTCATTGGTGACGAATTGAGAATCAGACAAATTCTGTTCAACCTGGTTGGAAATTCCGTCAAGTTTACTGATCAGGGAGGTGTAACCGTACATGCCCAACACCTGCCCAAACATCGAAAGCGTGGCATGGCTGATATCCTTTTCACTATAACAGATACAGGCATTGGCATTCCATCTGAAAAAGTCGGATATGTCTTTGAATCATTTACACAAGTTGATGGAACTTATACCCGCAGATATCAAGGAACTGGGCTTGGATTGGGAATCGTCAGGAGCTTGGTTGAGTATATGAACGGCTCAATCACTGTGGATAGTGAAGCTGGTGAAGGAACAACAATGTATGTCACTTTACAACTCGCCCTGCCCACTCAAGAACAAGCTGCAAAGAAACCTCAAAAGGAAATCCTGCAACCTCAAATCACCGGATTATCAATTCTCGTAGTGGAAGATGATCGTGTCAACCAGATCGCTCTTAGCCGTATGCTTGAGAAAATGGGACATACCGCCACTTGTGTTGGAGACGGACAAAAAGCTTTGGATATTCTTCTTGATAATGAATTTGACTGTGTATTTATGGACATTCAAATGCCCACGATGGATGGAATTGAAGCGACAAAGAATATTCGACAATCACCTGACATGATTAAAGTATCAAGTATCCCAATCATTGCTCTGACAGCCCACGCCATGCCAGAGGATCGAGACAACTTCCTGAACGTCGGTATGAATGACTACATCTCGAAACCCGTTTCTTTCGAACAACTGACAGCAGCATTGAAACGAATCATGAGTTAAATCTATTAATACTGAATAAACAAAACCCCCGGCAATCATATTGCCGGGGGTTTTGTTTATTCAGAGTAATACTCAGACTAGATTTCTTACCACTTAGATCGCCCAGGTGGCATATAAAAGAACTCTACCCTACGATTCATCTGTTTATTGGCTTCTGTTGTACTTGGTAAAATTGGCTTTGCACTGGCATACCCAACCGCTTTCATCCGCTGAGCTGGTATGTCCGAATGTTCCAGAATATACCGCAGACAAGCTGCAGCTCGTGCCGCTGAAAGTTCCCAATTGGATGAATACAAAGTCGACTCTGGCCTCTCGCCATCAGTATGCCCACGAATTACCAAATTGAAATCATTACCTTTCAAACCATCAATAACGGCGTTGAGGCCTTTGGACGCTTCAGATGTAAGAGCGGCCGAGCCTTCGGCGAACATGGCTCCGTTGCTCAGACGAAGCATAACACCGGATTTATCACTACTTACACGAGCCATATTCGATAAATCTTTGGAACGTATAAATTTCTTTAGTCGAGCACCTAGCTCCACCACTTCTCTGTTTTCACGAACACTACGACGTTCCTTAAAGCCGGTTTCAGCATACGGTATGGAGAAGGCTCCTTTTTCATCATACTGAACCCCCAAAGCTTCTTGAACAGATCCCATCATTTTCCGGAAGTTGGAAACATCTGAATTAGTAAAGGAAAGGAGAAGTACGAAAAAGCACAATAATAGAGTAACCATGTCGGCAAAAGTTGCCATCCACGGAGGTATGCCTTCGTCCTGCTTGGGCGGAGCAGGCTTAACACCGCCGGATTGTTGTTCTATTACAGGTTCTTGTTCAGCCATTATGTACTAATCCTGCTACCACGCATCACGTTGTGGCATATGGAGATAAAACTCTACACGTTGATTCTTCTTTCGATTCTCATCTGAATCATTGGGTACTGCCGGACGTGTATCAGCATAGCCAACAGCTTTTGCTCTACTAATTTCAATACCGCCCTTATCAAGAATATAATCCAGTGCCACGGCCGCCCTGGCCGCAGAGAGTTCCCAGTTAGATGGGTATTTTTTTGTGGAGATGGAACGATCATCTGTATGACCACGGACAACAACCTTCAATTTGTAGTCTTTAAGTACTTTGATCACATTATCTAAAATTCTGTCTGCATTAGAAGTCATTTCCGCAGATCCATCTTTAAACATGGATGCAGAACTGGCACTAAAAACTACCCCATCTCTATCAGCCGCTACACCAATGCCTTCTTTAAATTCTTCATCTTCATCTTCCATAAGAGACTTAATTCGCATGATCACGCCCAGAAGCAAACGCTCGTCATGAGAAATCTTGGAAGCAAGCTCTTTCGTTGAAGAACTTGTACTGAATAATGCCATATCCTGAGCAACCGCACGAACTTCCTTAACGCCGAACGCCCCTTTCAAGGACCCCAAGGCGTCTCGATATTTCTCTTCGCTCTGTTCGGCAAAAGATAACAACAGAACAAAAAAGCACAGCAACAGGGTCACCATGTCGGCGAATGTCGCCATCCACGGCGGCAGACCTTCATCACCCGGCGGGTCTTCAGGCGGTTTTCTCTGTATGAGTTCTTCTGCTTGCTTAGCCACGTAACACTCCAAACATTAACGCAGATTAAGCGGATTCTTCGCGCAATGCAGGTGACAAGAAAGCCTGGAGCTTTTCCTTAACTACGGACGGATGATCACCACGCTGAAGAGAAGAAACTCCTTCAACCATGATTTGCATGAATAATACATCTTCAGATGAACGTTCTTCAAGCTTGGTCGCCATCGGCAGGAATATGCAGTTAGCTAGGACAGCACCATAAAAAGTTGTAAGAAGCGCAACAGCCATTGCAGGACCGATTGATGCGGGGTCAGACAGGTTTGAAAGCATGTTAACCAATCCGATCAATGTGCCGATCATTCCGAATGCAGGTGCCATTGTACCCATGCCCTTAAAAACGGCCTGACCTTGCCTATGGCGTTGTTTCATGAACTCCAGCTCAATCTCCATGACAGATCGAACCAAAGCCTCACTGGAGCCATCCACAACAAGCATAACGCCTTTTTTGAGGAATTGATCATCAATACCGACTTTTTCCAGGGCAACAAGGCTTTCCTTGCGAGCTGTGTCAGCCAGTGATGTGATAAGGCGTATGATCTCCGAGGGATCATTGGATTTGAAAAGTAACGTCTTCATTCCAACTTTGACAGCACCTATCACAACTCCCAGGGGGAACATGACAAACGTAACGGCAAACGTTCCACCAATAACGACTACGACAGAAGGTATATCAATAAAACCTGCTGCATTTCCACCCATGAAGATGGTCGTGACGATAAGGCCCAAAGAGCCAACTATACCAATTAAAGTTGCAATATCCATAAGCTATCTTTTTATTTTTTTGGTGGAAGCACCAATTTTAACTTCATCATGTTCATAGTAAAAAAACACATCTTCCAAGAAATCATCCACTTTGAGATAAGCCGATCCAATACTGATCTCTACACCAGGCTTGACTATTCCTGGGACTAGTATCTTGCATTCTTCCAAACGCTCAGTTCCCTGTATCCCTTCCCACAACTTGAGCTTGAGCAATTTAACCAAATCCAACTCCCTGAGTGCGGATTCCAATTTAGGCTCATACTCACTTTTATACTCATCGTCCCTGGCCAACAGTTTTTCATACAAAGCAATATTATCAAGAAGCGCCTTGATCCGAACATTGTATTCCTTATCGGCAAATAAAAGGGTTGGATGAAAACCCAAGACAAGCGAAGTATCAGTGTCCAATCCTCCGCCAAGCTGCTCTCCGACATAGACGTATTCATGACAATAAATATGACCACCAGTCAGACGTCCTCCGACCGCAAGCCGCTTACCAGCATATACATCGCTGTGCATCAAGGAACCCTTAATCAGAACATCTCCTCCGGACTTCAAGGTCGCGAATTCGCAAAATGCCAACTTCATACTCTTTCCGGCTTCAAGAAACGCTCCCTTTCCGCCTTTTACACCACCTCGGCAATTGAGGTTATGCAAAGCCTCAATGTTGGCACCTTCAATCTGACCTTGAACAGTAACATCCCTACCCTGAATCGAAAAACCGGATCGAATTGAGCCACTGACTGTCAGATTGCCAATAAAATTGATATTCCCGGTATGAAAATCAACCTCACCAGAAATGGTGAGAGATTCCTGAACAGTAATTTTTCCGCTGCTATATCCAACACAACCATTCACCGCAGCGTACAATTTGCTTGGATATTTACGTTTTACACCTGTTCCCCGACCTGCAGGAAAAATCATTTCATCACAGACAAAACGCGGGTCAGCGGCAGCGTCATCTCCGTCATCCAATTCAATCCATTCGGCAACAACAGAGCCAGCCTCAACATTTTGAACAAAATTCAACTCATAATGATCAACACTCCCATCTGCCTGTTCTTCAGGCTTCAGGTTGTCATGATCTAAATCTGGATCAAAATGATGCTTCAAAAAAAAAGGCATTGTGCCTCTGACATAGGAAAAGTTATAATTAGAGCCCGCGAAAAACATCGAATAAATGCATTCAACCAAGCTGAACCGATTTAAATTACACACTTTTTTTAACAGCGCAAATCTTATTTGATTTTCCACTAACCGTCAACGATTTACACTGAGTTATCTTTACCAACAAGGGTGTTATAATAACTAATCTCCCCCTCCCCTAAAGATATATACTAACTTGCCGATACAATAAGCGTATGAGGTAAATAGGATTGGGATGGTTCGTGTAATTACCAAGGAGGGAGACCATGAATATCCCCGAGATAAAGAATGAGATAAAGCAAGGACTGCACTCGGAGAGTGTCGTTCCGACTAAGGTTGTGGATAAGCCGCCAACTCACAGCGAAAATGCAATGGTTAATGCCGATGCAGTCCATAAGCTCAGTGATGCTCAGGCAGACAAGCAATCCAGCAGTTTTTCCAAGGGGACACTTAATTCTTTGATACAAGAGGCTGAAGAACACCTTGAGGCCAATAATATCAAGCTAAAGTTCAACGTCTTGGAAGAGGATGATCAGGTTCAAGTCGTGATCGTCGATGATGAAGGGAAGACTATCCGAAAGATTCCAGGAGACGATCTTCTCAAATTGTCACAGTCACTCAAGAACATAGGTAAGGGCTTTCTCGACGAAACGTCCTAAACCATTCTGAACGCCAATGACTATGAGTTCCCCCCCCAGACAAAATGGACGGGGGCGTCATGGCGCTTGCTTGGTATTTGGTTACTACTTGCCAATAAACCTTAGCTGGTGCATAATCTATAAAGACTTTTAGTCTTAGATTATGGAGCCAGCATGTCCGATATCAGTATTTCCACTATGACCATAGCATCTATGGCCCTGGACAATCAGTTAGCAGGCCCTGAATCCATTAAGGAAACAACCAGTGAAGTTGCATCAGGAGCCAATCAAGGTGGACTGGACTCCATGGAACAGGCAGTCGCTGGAGCCGAAGTAGCCTCAAGGACAACTGAATTTTTTGGGAACGGCACTGATTTTAGTTCTACGGGTACAGATATTGATATCCAACAAGCCATAAGTGCATCCATTACTGATGGTATGGGCACTATAGCAGACAAGGTCATTTAAAGGCCTACAAAGAAGTATTGAAAATAAAAAAGGCCCTGCCAATCGGCAGGGCCTTTTTTATTTGTCTTATCCTGTTTCTACCACTTTTTAGTACGCTGCTTTTCAAGCGCTTTTTCCTGCTCGTCAAAGGAATCGAATCCAGCATGACGCATGGCGTCTTCAACAGTGTGGTGCCAATCCCAGCTGGCGTAGATGACCGGCTTGTGGAACATGGAACGGAACTGTTCCATTTCCTGGCGGTAGAACTCTTCCTTGGGAGTCTCCATGTGCTCACGAAGCTGCTCACTGAATCTATCCAGCTCACCTTCGTACCATTCCATGAAGTCTTGGGATGATTTGTATTTTTTAAGGATATGCGTGTAGCTGTTAGCTTCAAGCAAATCTCTGAGGTTATTCTTGTGCTCTTTTTTGAGCCATTTACCCAGGTCGCGAGTCTTAATATCTTCGGCCTCGATAGCTGCCATATCAAACTTGGTCTGACGGTACGTATCAGGAACAACTGAAGCGGACACGATTCCGGCAATGGCGACAAGCCCGCGAAGAATGAGACTGTTACTAACACCCTGCCCACAGAAACCAACTTTTTTACCAACCTTCTGACCAGCAAAAATTGCTGCCAGAATTGCCCAGACAACTGCAGGATCTTCCTCATCGTAGATATGCTGAAGGCTGGCGTTATCACGGTCTGTAGCCAGAACCATCTGCGTCATATCGTTGGAACCGATGGAGAATCCATCCACTTCCTTAAGGAATTCCTTACACAGAATGGCATTACTCGGGATTTCGGCCATGAGGATGACTTTAAGATCATCCTTGCCGGATTCAAGGTTATGCACCTGCTTGAGATAACGCTTCATGCTGCGAGCTTCTTCCAAAGTACGGACAAACGGGAACATGATGCTCAAGTTTTTACCGCCATAGATACCACGAGCAAGCTTGAAGGCTTCCAGCTCCCAGTCATGGAGGTTACGCGATACACCGCGATAGCCAATCATGGGGTTATCTTCATGAGCCTCGAACAGGAGGCCACCAAGAAGGTTGCGGTACTCATTGGATTTGAAGTCTGTAGTCCGGTAGACGATGTCTCTTCCATAGAAGGCCATTGCGAACAATGCTAAACCTTGAGATAAAGTTTGGATGTAGTTCTCTTTACCGGTTGTGTATCCGCGGATCTCAAGAATGGCGCGGATACGTTCGGGCAAGGTGGCAACTTCGTCCATTTCGGACTTCAATCCCATCTTGAGAGCTACTTCCTCGCGCAGACTGGTAAGTTTGTCGAAGTACTCAATGATTTCAGGCTCGTTCTTCAAACGCGCTACGTACCCACTAACAATTTTCTCGTGCTCCTGGCGAGTCTTCCAAGCTTCAGTCCTGATTTCAGGCATAGTCTCAAGCATGTCATGATAGCCAAGAATAACAGACACATGAGCTTCCATATCGATGGATGTCTTAAGAACATCCAACCGGTCTGTTGCATGAGTAATGTGTTCATCGAGCTTATGGTCCATCTCGCGAAGACGACGGTGCATTGCCAGCACTTCGTCAGTGCTTCGAGAACCTTCCTGCTCGGCAAGAGATTCCATCTCCTTGGTGATCCCAGTGACGAGACCAACATATTCACGAAGCTTGAGCGGCATTCTGATCAGGCCGTCCGCAAGTTGTTCTTTCATAACCTTGGTCAATCGATCGTCCATCTTCATAAGATTTTCTTCAACGAGATCGTTAAGAATATCCTTATCATAGGCTTCAAGAGCCATAGGGTGGACACCGATGTTACCAAGCATGAACTCGGCACGCAGCAGGCCGACTTCAAAGTCGGGCGACTGGCGCAGACGGGAGAGGAATAATGACTGGCCAACATCAGCCAGAATCAGGCCGACCTTGGTTTTAGTGGCTGGTAAATCTGCGACATTGATTTCGCCACCAACTTCCACCAAAGGCAACTCGCCCCGGTAGACCTTGCCACGAGAACCATCAACAGTAACCTGTTGGCCATCTAGAGCCCTCAGGGCTTCGAGACGCTGGATACCGATAATTGCGGGTATTCCCAGCTCGCGAGATGTAATGGCTGCGTGACTGGTGTCTCCACCAACATCAGCCAGAATGGCAGATGCGATGCGCATACCTGGAACCATGTCCGGATCAGTACGCTCGGCGGCCAGTATCTCGCCTTTATTGATTTTATTAAGTTCGAGAGCAGAACGCAGGTACTTGACTGTGCCCTGCCCTGCACCACGAGATGCTCCGTTTCCTTCGAGAATGACTTCAGCTGATTCAATAGCTTTCTTGTCAACCTCAAGACGGCGCATGAAGATTGTATCAGGATGCTGTTCAAAGTCTTCATTCCAGCGCGTTTCAGGACGAGCCTGAACAAACCAGAGACGATCTGTCTTGTCGATACAGAACTCGGAGTCCATGATCATGTCATCATACGCCTTGGAAATGGCGCGGACGCCTTGGGCTACCATTTCTGCCTGGGCAATAGAAAGAGCCCAGCGGGAAACCTCATTATCAGGAACTTTAACGACATGAGTGCCGCTTCCGTCCGGCTTGTAGACTATTTTCTTATCCTTGCAGCCCATGTAACGGATAACGACCTCGCGGCCACCATCACGCTGGAATACATAGAATTTATCCGGAGTTACCATGCCACCAACAACAGCTTCACCGAGACCATAACTGGCATCAATGGAGACGAGATCGTTGCGATCAGTACCCCGGCAACCGGTAGCAGTATCAGCACTGAAGGCTGTACCGGAGATAACCGGGTTGATCATACGCATGATGCAAACCGACAAGGAAGTGTGCTCAATGGCCCACTCCTTCTTGGCGAGTTCAGCGATGGAATCATCACCAGTTTCCTCAGCCTTCGTGATGGCATCGAGGATGGCCTCGCGACGATAGGTCATTGAGCGCAGGTTATAGGCTGAAGAACAATCCCAATGGTATGCTTCAAGACATTCGTCTGCGCCAACAATATTCAAATAAGTGTCCTGAAGACCGGCAAACGCTTTCTTACGGCTGTCTTCACCTGCTGCGGAAGAACGCACAGCTACAGGCACATCGTCCGAAGCAGCTTCTTTACAGATAGATTTATAGGCAGATTTGACTTCTTTTCCGATATCCTCAGGTACTTCGACCGAAAGAATAGCTGATTGGACGAGAACTGAACGCATGCGAAGTTGGTCAATACCTTCGGGAGAAGTAGCAAAACCCTCGACTACGTTGTTAATGAACGTCCGAAGCTTGATGGGCGTACCCGACTGCTTCTCGGTCTGCTCACGTATTTTTTTACCGACTATGCGAACAAAGTGCTGAAGAAATTCAGAATCTTCATTCACTTCATCGGAATTCCAGTCGACACTATTGTATTCCTTGTCGACGGTAGCACGAACAACAGCGGCGTTAACTTTGGTTTCATCCAATATAGTATGAAATACATGAGAGGAAATGGCCCTGAATTCAGGCGCTCTAATGCCTGGAACTTGGCTGATTATAGCGGTATTGTAGTTTTTACCACCAACGAGAAGCTCAGCGTCTTCGCCGATCTTTTCAATGTCGGCTCCGTTAAGAACCAACTTCTGCTTGAGACTCTCAGTTTTTGCCCCGGCTTTATCGGCTTTGCTGGTCTCAGCCTTTTTCGCTGGTTTATTCTGGGTCTTGGCCATTTTTTCCCCCTTGAAAGTCCGTGCGGTCCGAAGCGAAATTCCAATCCCCTTCAGTCCAAAGTACACAGTTTCAATCAATTAAGAGTAGATAATTAAAGAACAACGCTGATTTACTTTTCGCATATCCGTTTACAAGCTAACTGCCCTGTTCGTCAATGAAACTATTGGTTGGACCAATGTACCAATCTGTAATGGTTCAGTCATATATTTGAGTCACAACAACATATCACTATCAATCAGTACTCCAAAAAAGTTAAAGGCCGACGCACGGTTAGTGAGCGTCGGCCTTTTAGCACTTGATATATCCCGCCATTGGCGGCTTAAATTGCTATGTGAACCAATTCATAATGTTCATATTTATTCTTACACTTTCTGGCCGCAATGCGAACAGAAGTTGCTATCTTCACTTGCGACTTCACGCTTACAGGTCGGGCATACATCCCCTGCTGGTCCAAGTTCGACTAAAAGTTCGCCTTCCACTACCGGGATCATTTTCTTATCCTCAGTGTAGTTACCGACCTTGATTACTCTGCGCACTGTGCCATCAACTGGCGCGAGCACAGACTTTTCCTGTTTCATGATGGAGATGTTAAACAACTCCTCACCCGCCTTGACCTTGTCTCCCTGGCTAACGTGAGTCACCCAGAGATCGCCATTACTAGGCGAACCGACATGGTATTCATTCTTGGGGTCTGCCATTTCAGTCGTTTCCTTTCCTCCGGTCTCAGGATCAGCAACCTTAACCTGATGACTCATAATCTCGGAGTCAAGAACGTACCTGACAACGGCCATGCCATTCTCATCAGGTTCGGAAATATCCAAAATGCGCATTCTGTGGGGCTTTTTGCAGTTACCCTGGAAATGAAGGACTTCTCCTTTCTCCAGACCTTCAAACCACACATCAACAGGCAAATTATTGATATTGCCGTATTTTTCACAAAATTCAATAGTATTAATAGCATCGCCAGGATGGTTGAGATACATCACGAACTCTTCATCTGAAGGTTGACGATGCAAACGCGTCTGCAAGGCCTCTCTCTCAGCTTCGAGATCAATATCAATCAAAGTACTCAACGGGGAATCCTCAGTACGCTCCTCAATAGCGTCTTCCCAGCCCTTTCCGAAGGCGGACTCATAAACCCAGTCATCCGGGAAACCAAGGGGCAGTTTGCCGAACTGGCCAAGCAAAAGATTCCTGAACGCATCGTTGGAGTCACGATAGAGATCAAGTCTTGCCTCTCGTTCGAGCGGCGTCAACTCCTCTTCTTTACAAAGGGTAACGATATCCAACATGTTCAAAAGCTTACGAACTTCCCGCTGCCCACCACGCTTGTATGCGCCAGTGACAGCCAGGAATGATGTATTCCAAGTGATCTGGGAACCGGGGGTTACGTCATGATAACGAACTACCTTGCGAGTACCTTCGAGAAACTTGAGCATGTAAGGTAAAAGCTTGATGTACCCTTGCTTGAGTGCGCCTTCCTGAGATGAGGAAGTCGCCCCGCCAGGCATGCCATGACGAACAACATCGTGATCAATACCCTGGAAGTATGGAGCGGTATAACGATCATAATATGGCATGATCTGTTTGAGCTGGAAATTGGTTGCTCTGATCATGTCTTTGTCGAGGTGTGTCTTCAGGCCGATCTCATCTTCTATGTAAGCGGCAGTGGACAGGACTTCGCCCTGGCCATACCAGCGAACCGCTGAACCGATGGCAACATCCACGATATGCGCACCAGCTTCAGCTGCAGCGCCCATGGTCGGGACAAACAGACCATCAGTATAGTGACGATGACTATGAATGACCAATTCGGGATACTTGGCTCGAATAGCACTGATGAGTTCGCGCATGAATCTGGGCGGACAAACACCAGCCATATCCTTGAGGCCGAGGATAATCATCTTCTCGGCTTTTTTCTTGCTGACACCAGCAGCATCGGCACACATGGCAAGAATCTCGTCTGTAACCTTCAAGTAGCGTTCAACACCGAATCCCTTGGCCCAGGACAAGGAGATTGCTGGTTCGAATATGTTCTTCGTCGAATTCATGGCCACTTCAGCGAATGGACGCATGTTTTCAATATGATTTAAAAAGTCAAAGCAACGAATAACTTCATAGTGCTCGTTAATCATTTCGCCGGTCAGGCGCATGGCATTCTTGGGCTGTGGTTTGTAACCCAGAACGTTGGTGGAGCGAATGAGAATTTGCTTAAGGGTATTGGGAGCAAACTTGTTCCACTCTGATGCTTCGTGAAATGGATAGGTCATATTAGCGAGCATAGCCACGTGGAAATGTGCACCACCGCCATTTTCGAGGGAGAAGAAGCCACATTTGTCCAAGCTAGGGCCGATAATTCTGTCTTCGGCCAAACGGAAACGATTACCACTGTTGGACTGGGTAATGTCACGAGTTGTCGTATCCGTCATATGAACGAGGCCGCCCTCGCGATCAGTGCGCAAGGTGTCAAGAATGGAGTCCCTGTCCATCCCACGTTTAATACGAGGTTCAAACCAAGTGGAGACTTCAGGTGATTCGGCTAATTCAAAACGCCCCACCCTTTTGTCGTCGCGCCCACGGTAATCACCGAGTTGGACGTATTGGTTGTGACCCAGAGCAGAAATCTCTGCCACAAGGCGGGTCAGACGCACTGAATCGGGCTCACGATCAGAGTAGTCCATGAGCTCTGCATAGTTCTGGCGTACGAAATTGGTATCATAAGTGGATTCAACAAATTTCTTTTGATCAATGATCTTACGATGAAAAGGAATGGTCGTTTTCAAGCCACCAATCATATATTCGCGCAGCGCGCGATTCATCAGAGCGACGACTTTATCCCAGGAGTTACCATATGATATCAACAGAGATGCCGCAGAGTCATAATTAGATGGGAAACGATAGCCGTCACCAATGCATGAATCGATACGGATACCCTGACCACCCGGAGAAACGTAGCGGGTGATTCGTCCGGAGTTGGGCTCAAAGTTCTTTTGCGGATCTTCACAGTTGATTCGACACTGCATAACCCACTGGTAAGGCTTGGTATCTTTCTCATTGAGACGAAGCTCTGCGCCAAATGCAATGGCGATCTGCTCTTCGACCAAATCAATACCATATCGGCATTCAGTGATACCATGCTCAACCTGCAGGCGGGTATTAACTTCAATAAGGTATGGTATGCCTTCTGCATCCACCAAAAATTCGACAGTTGCCAAAGAGTAATAACCAACAGCAGCAACAAGTCGCCTGGAATATTCCTTAAGCTGTGCCCGAAGCTCTTCAGTGTAATGAGGCCATGGAGAGGGTGTAATCTCAATGAGTTTCTGGTGGTTACGCTGAACAGAGCAATCGCGCTCGTCCAAGCAGAACACATTACCATATTGGTCAGCAATGACCTGGATTTCAATATGGCGAACCGAGGTCAGGAGTTTCTCTACATATAGGCGGGGGTTACCGAAAGAGGCCTGAGCCAAAGCCGAAGCCTTGGAAAAAGCATTTTCGAGCTCTTCGTCTTTGTAAACTTCATAAATGCCACGGCCACCACCACCGCCTTCAGCCTTGAGCATGACAGGAAATCCGATTTCCTTGGCAATTTCACGAGCTTCGGGGATAGAAACAGCATTTTCTGAACCAGGGACAACCGGAACACCCTGCTCAATAGCAAGCTTGCGAACTGCAACCTTGTTGCCAAGGATGCGCATTGGTTCCTGCGGAGGGCCGATGAAAATAATGCCAGCCTCTTCGCACTTGGCAGGAAATGAGTCGTCTTCAGCACCAAATCCCCAACCGGGGTGAATGGCAACTACGCCGTCGGCTTTTGCCTCACGTATAATTCTATCAAGATCAAGATAACCACGTGGGTCAGCACCGAGCATGAGCAGCTCGTTCGCACCAGAGCTTGCAGGGGATGTTTTATCAACATCCGTGGCAGTCATTATCGCCTTGGCGTTGAACATCTCGGTTATGGAACGGCATATGCGCCTGGCCGGGATTCCCCGGTTGGCAACAAGAATCCGCTTTCCCTTGACCTCTTCAAGTACTTTTTCAAAGGACTTCGGCTTCATGGATATCACTGATCTCCTTGGACAGATATGACAATAAAATCAACTCCAGAATCCCGCTCCGCCTCAAATGCGGGAAATCTAGAGAGGAAAAATCGAACCGGAATAAAGAACCGTTTCTTTTCCACTGTGGCGTAAGACGAGCCCACCTTTGGGAGAAAGGCCTGTAAGTCTAGCCTCATAAGGGGCTTGCCCCCCTTCCCGGACCAGAATATTCTGGCCCAACCATGCGAGTCGTGTCGCTGCGGTTGAAATAAACTGAGTGGGTACCAACTCGTCGAGCAAGCCTACATACATACTTTTACCGCGATTTACAAGGAGTTCCAAGAGGGTAAGGGGGCCCCCTTGAAGGTGTGGCATTTCCAATCTAGCGGCAGGAACAGAACAATCTTCGCGCATCATCTCATCCGACGGATACTCTGCGAGATTAAGCCCTATACCCAGAATCACCACACCATTTCGCTCTTCAATCAACATACCTCCAACCTTCCTGCCATTTTGTAGAAGATCGTTCGGCCATTTGATTTGAACGCGTGCCCCGAGGGTTTCAAGAACCTCAGCGAATACATAGCCGGCAACCAGCGGAAGTAAGTGTTGGAGATAATCAACCCATTCGCCATTGACCGGCAGTGCGGGCATCACAATTGAAGCATGCATATTGCCAGGAGGTGAAACCCAGGGACGACGAAGTTGCCCCCTTCCACTGGATTGCTCAATTGAAATGACTGCGCCCCACTCTCCAAGCGTTCCGTTTTCGACTAATTCCCGTGCAACCTCCATAGTGGTTGAACAGGAATCAGTCACAACAATCGTTGATTCGCCCAAGGTTGAACTTTTTAGGGCATCGACATGACCAATGATGGATTCATTACATGTTTCCCATGGGCCATATTTTGAGAAATCACTGGCCCACAAAGGATGGGAGTTGCCCAGCATCGCTATATCAGCAGAAGATACGCCTTTATCTTGAGACGATTTCCAAAGAAAAATTCCTGTTGGAAGCATGGGTTACCTTATGTTAGAAATATACCAATGATGATTTATCTGGCTGGCGGCGCTGTCCGCGATTTATTACTCGGACGCCCTATTGCCGACAGAGACTACCTGGTCATGGATGCTACCAGGGAAAGTTTCATTCAATCATTCCCCAGTGCGAAGGAAGTCGGTCAGGCCTTTCCTGTTTTTCTCATCGATAAAACCGAATTCTCTTTCCCTCGTGCACAGTCTCTTAATGAAGAATTAGAATCCAGAGACCTTACTGTCAATGCACAACTTCTCGATGAAAACGGTGAGCTGATCTGTCACCCAAACACCCTTGGCGATTTACACAATCGAATACTGAGACCTACGTCTATGCAGTCGTTCGTCGATGATCCTCTCCGAGTGTTCAGAGCGGCCAGGTTCTGGGCCAAACTCCCAGACTTCACGCCACATGACGATTTGATAGACATCATGCGATCAATCGCATCCCAAAACCTCCTGAATTCAATTTCGGCAGATCGCATTGGTCAGGAAACACGTAAGGCGCTCAACTCGCCTGCACCAGGTAATTACATAAGACTTCTTGCCCATGCAGGTTGCCTGTCTCCATGGTTTGAAGAATTCACGGACTGCTTGAATATCACTGCAGGTCCACTCCCTTATCACGATACAAATGTCCTTGAGCACACATGCAGAGTCATGGACGCTCTGGCTGGCAATGAAATCAGCGTATGGATGGGGTTATGCCACGACATCGGCAAAAGCCTGACTTTAAAAGCCAAGCTACCGAGTCATCACGGACACGATAATTCTGGGGTTGTACTGGCAGAGACTTTGGCCAAACGCATTAGACTACCGAATACGCATGTTGTTGCTGGCGGCAAAGCTTCCAAATGGCACATGAAAGCTGCAAGATATGAAGAACTAAGACCAGGAACAAAAGTTGATCTACTAATGGACCTCCACCTATCAAACACTTTGATCAGCCTTTTTAAGCTGGTCCAAGCTGACCAAGATACAAACGACCATAGACGCGCAGAACGAGACCTGGCGCGCATCTTACCAGTTAAACTGGCAAAAGAAGAAATGAACCAAGGAGCACAATCCGGCGTGAGATTACGACAACTTCGCGCTCAAGTTTTAGCTAACAAACAATAAATTATAACGTCTCTTTTTTGACAAAATTTCCTGAAACGTATAAAAATATTATTATCTTGTAAAAATGGTAGCTAAAAACGACCACATTGCAACCAATTGATAAAACCGGAGTTATTTCTATGAGACTTGTCACCCGCTCTGATTTCGACGGTCTGGTCTGCGCCACTCTGTTAAAACACCTCGACATTATTGACGACTACCTCTTTGCACACCCCAAAGATTTGCAGGATGGGAAAGTTGAAGTCACCAAAAAAGACGTACTTGCCAATGTGCCCTACGTAGAGGGTTGTGGACTCTGGTTTGACCACCACACAAGTGAGCAGGATCGTATTGGTGAAATTGAGTTCGAAGGTGAAAGCAAACCTCTGCCAAGCTGTGCTCGCGTAATATTTGAATACTACGGAGCCGACAAATTCCCCGAAACATTCTCTGCACTCATGGAAGCTGTGGACAAGGTCGATTCTGCAAACCTCACCAAAGAAGAAATCATCAATCCTACCGGATGGATTCTGCTAGGTTACATCATGGACCCGCGGACCGGCTTGGGACGTTACAGAGATTACCGTATCAGTAATTATCAACTCATGCTGGACATGATCGAATACTGTCGCGTGAAGACCGTCGAAGAGATCATGGAAATTCAAGATGTTAAAGAGCGCGTCGAGAAGTATGAAGAAGATAGTGAGAACTTCATCCAAATGCTCAAGGACAATGCCACGGTTTATGAGAATGCTATAGTCCTTGACCTCAGGAACCAAGACCCAATTTACTGCGGCAATCGTTTCATGATCTATACTCTCTTTGATCAATGCAACGTGAGCATCCGTGTCATCTGGGGATTCAAGAAACAAAATGTCGTATTTACTGTAGGACACTCCATACTCAACCGAACAAGCAAGACGGATGTTGGTAGCTTGATGCTCTCCTTCGGCGGCGGAGGACACAAAGCAGTCGGAACCTGTCAGGTCTCTGAAAGCGAAATGTCTGAAACCCTCAAGAAGCTGCTGGATCACATCAATGCCGACGGCTAACACTCGCAATTCGCAAGGAGGCTTGCCCCTGTGACGTCCAAAAAATTCCTAATTGTTGATGATGATGAACGATTTGCCAACTTAGTTGCCAAAAAACTTGAAAAATACGCACAATGTATCGTTTCCATCGATGGAGATGACGCCTTACTGCAATTTGAACATCATTTACGAGAAAAGAATCCTTTCATAGCTGTTTTCATGGACATTGAGATGCCCAAGATGACTGGTCATGAAGTTGTCGAAAAAATGCGCTCAATTGAAAAGCAAAACAAGATTGACCCTCTGAAGGCATTCAAACTCGTCATGCTCACTGCACATAAAGATGTAAAAAATGTCAGTAAATCCTTCTTCAAGGGCGGTGCAGAGGCATATATTCCCAAAGAATCTATTGCGAGCACTTTTGTTGAAGAACTGGAAAAAGCCAACATTATCTGATTTGGTTCAGTAAAACTATCCATCCCGCAAAAAAGCCATAGCCTGAGCTATGTCCTCTTTGCGGGATGGATAGATTTCTTTGCAAAACTGACGAATGGTATCTTTAACCATATTCAAACGTGGTAGGTCCTGAACCACTGGCAAATTGATCGCGTCGAAATCTATCGGTTTAAACTCAAGATCTCGATCAAGCCCGCACCCTTCTATAATACATGCTTCACCAAGAATTTTCTCTTTCTCCATCTGCACAGGATCCATCCCTTTTACATACCTAAGGGTTCCGCTTGGCGAACGACTACTATTGACCCGTTCAACCTCTTCATTAATGTGCTCCACCAGTGCCTTGAGACGAATATAATGTACTGTTAAACGCTTTTTTCCCCGCTGTTCCGGGTCTTCATAGTATCGGCCATTAAGATACTCGTCAGCCGTTTGTTGAAAATGATTGTAAGCTCTTAATACACACCGTTCAAAGCGCCCTTGTTGTGTGAAGGCAAACGGTAATGTATTAAAAAAAGGCTTGGGAACCTCATCGGAAAAGGGAATGCAAGACGGCAGTATATCAAGAGTAATATAGAAATCACGAGCAGTTTGGCGGTCCAGCAGAAGCATGTGCAGTCTGGCTGCAACCTGAGACAACTTCGGCACCATGACTTTGAATTCTGTGACCATCTCATTGAAGACTTCGATCACATCGTCGAGGTCTTTTCGAGCACCAAAATACGACTTGGCCATGTCCGAAACCACGTCCTGTTGTAACTGATCTGCAAAATCCTTCAAATTAGACATTTATTCTCCTAGCACTACCTTCAATTTTGCATTATGGACCTACTATCTTGTCGCCTGTAAGCAGTGAAGGGTCAACTCCTTTTCGTTGATTCAGTCTACAAATAATTATAGCGGTACTATCTTTCTATTTCAAAACTTCATTGGGAGTTTTTATATGTTGTTGAATGAACATAAAAGTAAAGTGCTCTTTGAACAAGCCGGAGTCCCTGTTCCTCAAGGGGTTGAGGTCTTTCCCGGGGATGAACAAAATATCAAACCAGATTTCCCCCTACCCTGGTTCCTGAAATCACAGGTATTGACCGGTGGGCGCGGAAAAGCTGGCGGCATCCTTCGTGTTGATAATGAAAACGACTTTGCTCCGACTGCCAAAAAACTCTTCGATCTCGATATCAAGGGACACAAGGTTCCATTCATTCGCGTCGAACCTGCTGCTGATATTAAGCGCGAGTTTTATCTCTCATTAACGGTCTCCCGCGAACGAAAATGCATCCTGTTCACCGTAGGACGTGAAGGTGGCGTTGAAATTGAGAACCTGGGCGCGGACAACCTGCTTGTCCAGGAAATAAAACTACCGGCAGGCCTTGCCCCGAACCAGATTCGTGCCGCTTTTTTCCACCTTGGCCTGGAAAAGGAGTATCTTAAGGGGTTCGCGGCCCTTCTGACGTCACTTTTCAATAGTATTCTTGATTTTGGTCTTCTCATGGCTGAGATCAATCCACTGATAATTACCGGAACAGGTGATTTTGTTGCCTTGGACGGCAAAGTCGAAATCGATGATAATTACGCCGACATCGCCCCGGAGATGGAAGCATTCTATCAACGCGAACACGCAACACCCGAAGAAAATGAAGCGCGAGATGCAGGCCTGTCGTTCGTTAAACTACCCGGCTGGGTAGGTCTGATGGTCAACGGTGCAGGACTCGCCATGGCGACCATGGACCTTCTCAACTTCTCCAAACTACCAGCCAGCAACTTTCTCGATCTCGGTGGCGCAGCTGATCAGAAACGCATGGAAACCGCCTTGGAACTTCTGTTCGGAGATGACCAGGTTAAAGCTATTTTCATTAATCTTTTTGGTGGTATACTCTCCTGCGAAAAAGTGGCCCTTGCCATGAAGGGTGCTCTTGGTGGAGCTGCTCCCCAAAAGCCCATTGTCGCACGCATGTCCGGAAAAGACGCTGAATCAGGCCTGGAAATTCTTAATGAATTGAATGTTGAGAACCTACATATGGCTGCCGATATGAAGGAAGCCATCGACATTCTAACAACCTTGAAAACCGCAAATGCTCCAGTAGTCGAGTTCCAAGCTCCAGAAACGACATCTAATCTAGCCCGTCCTATGAACAATGGGTATAAAAATGACGCTGTCTTCGGAATCGACAAAAACACGCCGATTCTCGTCCAAGGTATTACAGGCCGTGAAGGCCAACTCCACACTCAACTTATGCAGGAATATGGAGCCAATGTAGTCGCAGGCGTGACTCCCTTCAAAGGTGGGCAAGAAGTACTGGGCGTACCTGTGTACAACTCCATCGCTGAGGCCAAACGCTCCCACGATATCGGAGCCAGCATCATCTTCGTTCCACCCCGTATGGCTGCTGATGCCGTACTGGAAGCCGCTTTCAATGAAATCCCTTGGGCCATCTGTATAACTGAAGGTATTGTACAGCATGAAATGTTATCAGCTTTCGAACAGATCAAGGATTACCCCACTCGAGTCGTTGGCCCGAACACACCAGGTATTATTGTTCCCGGAAAAACCAAGATCGGTATTTTGCCGACCATTCCATTCATGCCAGGCCCGGTTGCCATTCTTTCAAGAAGCGGCACTCTGACATACGAAGTAGCTGCGCGCCTGACATCTAACGGCATTGGTCAATCCCTTTGTGTTGGCATTGGCGGTGATCCATTCATTGGAACCAATTTTGTGGACATGTTCGAAATGATAAGAAACCATGACGAAACCAAAGCTGTCGTAGTGCTTGGTGAAATCGGTGGACAAGCCGAAGAGAATCTGGCTGAATACGTCATCAAAACCGGATTCGATAAACCGGTCATTTCATTCATTGCGGGCCGCACCGCCCCCCCCGGTAAACGCCTTGGCCATGCCGGAGCCATACTGGAAAAGGGAGGCGGCATCGAGCATAAGCTTGAAGCTATGCGCAAGGCCGGATTTGCGGTCTGTCCCAGCCTCGAAGCTGTTTCTGAAATGACTGCTGAAGCTCTAAAATAACAGGAATTACCTTGAAGGTACTGCTTCTAGATTTAGGAAAGATTATTCGTGGTGGGCAACGACAGGTTTTCTACCTTGCCCGCTATCTTGCTCAAACCCCAGGGTTTGAGCCCTTGGTCGCAGTGCCCAAGAAAGCTCCGCTCAGAGCACTACTTGATGAGGCTGGCATTCCATATGTCACGCTGCCTTCTTCAAGCGATTTCAATCCATTCAATGTCTTTCGCCTGCTTAGAATAATCGCATCTCATCAACCTGCAATTGTGCATACCAACGATGCAAAAGGAGCCTCACTGGCTGCCTTGGCAAAAAAACTGATTGGCGATTTCAAACTTGTCCACAGCAGGCGTGTTTCATACCGCCTCAAGCCTGGATGGAGTAAAGAGAAGTACCTCTGTGGAGATGCTTTGATAGCTGTCAGCCGAGAGATCCAGGAAGTTTTGGAGTCTTGTGGTGTCCCCTCTGAGAAAACCGACACTATTCATAGCGGAATCGACGCCGACATGTACACCACTGAAAAGCGGAAGCATCCAGTCCTGACCATTGGTGCAGTTGGAGCTTTGAGTACTCAGAAAGGCTTCGAGGTACTCATTGAAGCCCTTGCTCATCTCAAACAGGATACTTCCATGCCGGACTGGCAATGCATGATAGCAGGAGAAGGACCACTACAGCAGGAATTGAAAGTACAGGCAGAAAAACTAGGTCTTGCCGAATATATTCTCTTTCTCGGCTATCGAGACAGTCGCGAAGTCTTGCCTGAAATCGACATCCTAACCATTCCTTCTGTCGATGGAGAAGGCTCAAATGCCGTGATCAAAGAGGGATGGGCAACTGAAACTCCGGTGATCACCTCAGATCTGCCTTCTAATCTTGAACTGGTTACCAATGAACATGACGGGCTGGTTTTCCAAAATAGGGATGCCAAAGAATTGTCCTCCGCAATTATCAGAATAGTTAATGATTCCGAGCTATCGGACAAGATAATCGCTAACGGTTCAGAATCGGTTAAAAGCTTCACAGACAAAACCATGGCAGAACAATATATAGCATTGTATCGAACCCTGACCTCCTAACTGCCTATTCTCCCATATTCCCAATTTCACTTTGACTCGCCAGATTGGCGTGATAAGATAGTTTTAGTCTTTTAAAACTATCACTGAGGAGAATTGCCATGATAGAAGTTATGTCAGAATCAACTGAGCGAATGCTAGCCGTCAAAGCAACTGGCACCCTCACAGACATTGACTACAAGGATACCTGGATTCCGGCCTTACAAAAAATAATCGATGAGTTTGAAGTTGCCAATGTCCTTCTCTATATGGATAACGATTTCAAAGGCTGGGATTTGAAGGCCATGTGGGAAGACACCAAGTTTGGCATCAAACACCGAAATGATTTCGCAAAAGTTGCTATTGTCGGTGGCCCTGGGTGGGTTAAATGGGGTGTCAAATTAGGTGAAATGATGATGGATTGCGAAGTGAAGAACTATGAATCTGACAAACTCACGGAAGCAATTGAATGGGCTAAACAAACAGCCAAATGTGCCTGTGATGATTAGGTAGTGAACATGGAAATCACTTGAACTCCCCATCCAGGAGCAAGTGAGAGAAATATCCTGATACAAAAGCTGCATAGAATGGCAGAAAACCACTAACTGCATCAACTCCCTGTACAACAACAGGAACAGCGAGAATGGGAAACGGCACCAGGATCATGGCCCACCAGGTGTGGGTCCATCCGCGGTGTGATCCTATGGCTGGTAGCATGGCAAAAAAACCAAGCCACGCAGCCCAAATATACAACCCCTTTAATATCAACCCCAAATCAACCGTAGCAAAAACAGCGTAATAGAGATTTTGCCCTTTGGAATTGGTATCGACATCGGGGAAAAGTGCTCCAAGAAGGCAGAACCCTATCAGACCACTTGCAACGAGTGGATCAAGCACCAGCCAACCCAAAAGAATACTACCGATCAATCCCATAACGGCAAAAAATATACCGCCAGCAAGATGTCCTTTGTATCCGGGCATTATATTAGAGAGCCTTGCGGCTAGTAGAAATCGCTACGAACTAGTAGTTGAGGGAGTGCAGACGCTACGCAGAATGAACTCCTGAGATTCGTCGAATAGTCCAGGAATGTCGTACGGGGCCAGGAAGCGGGTACGCACGGCACCGACGATATTGGCGTAAATCATGAATGCGGTCTGGGTAACAGGTAGGTCGATGATTGAGCCGTCTTCTATACCACGACGTAAAAACTCTTCAACCATATCGATAAGCTCCTTGAATTTTGCACTAATTCTCTTGCGATCCAGGTCAGGATTGTCATCACTGAACGGTGAGCATCGAATGATCGTCGGGAATGTTTTTTCATTCTCAATGGTGAAATCGAGATAGGCTTTAACAAAGGCACCCAAAGCCTCACAGCCACTTTTGCAATCCACGGTCTTATCTTGCAGGACGATGATCATGGTATCGATCAACTCGCTCCCGGCGGTCATGAACAAATTCTCTTTGTTGTCGAAATAGTGAAAAACTAGCCCGGATGCCACCCCTGCCTGCTCGGCAACCATCTTCATGGTCGTTCCGGCATATCCACAGCGAGCAAAAATCTCCTGGGCAGCTGTCAGTATTTTTTCCTTCTTCGACATCAAAAACACTCCCTATTCAAATCAACTCAATGACATGGATGGAAAAACCATCACTCCCAAAAACGAAATCACAAATATCAGCAAAATACTTAGTACGCCAAACGGCTTTACTCAAGGGGAAATACATTTTCACCCAAAGATTGACCCGCCAGTCAACAAAAAAAGCGGCACCATAAGGCACCGCTTTAACAAATCATTTCAATTTCAAACAATTACATTGCATCTGATGCCTGCAATTCTTCGATTTGTTTATCAATCGCTTCTTGCAAACGCGGAGGCAGTCCCATGATGTCCGTATTAAGAAAACCTCGGACAATGGTAGAAGTTGCCTCATCTTCGTCAAGCCCACGAGCCATGAGGTATTCGATCTCATCTTGTGCAATCTTGCCGACAGAGGCCTCGTGAGAAAGCTCGACGCCCTCTGCTGTACCATCCAATTCAGGAATGGCCCAGATGCGCCCCTCGCCGAGGATAAGGCCCTGACATTCCAGATGCCCCTTACTCGGGACATGGTAGGCACCGATGTGACCACGATTAATGATGGTACCACCGGATGAGATGGTACGAGCGATGATTTCACAGCGCGTATGGGGGGCGTTCATGAGAACACGGTTACCCATATCCAGATGAGAACCTTCGGGAGCGACAACGACAGAATTGAAGCGAGCTACAGCGTGCGCTCCATTCAGGCTGATGGTCGGATACATCTGAAGATCTTTGACGGGCTTCAGCAGGACGTAGTTGGAAAGGAATTTACCACCCTCCTCAACCACACCAGCCGATCGGGGACGAACAGCGACACTGTCTCCCCAGTTGTGAACCATTGTGAACGTCAAAGACGCATTCTTCTTAACAAAAAATTCGGAAATGCCGAGATGTGCGCCAGCTTTGGTTCCATGAGCCACGGAACAGCCGGTGATAATACTAGCTTCGGCACCTTCTTCAATAATGACGATATTATGGACATTCTGTCCCACTTGCTCGGACTTGAGCATCAAACAGGATTGAATCGGGTCCTTTATCTTGGCGCCGGCCTTAACACGAATAAAATAGCCACCATGAAGGTTGTCATGGGCGGCTTTGGTGTATTCGTCCTTGTCCTTATCAACCAGGGTCCAGAAATATTCTTTGAGACCATCATACTTTTCAAGGGCGTCCTTGATATCCATGATCTCAACATTATCGTCTGTGGACTGGCAGTGCACGGCTGAATGGTCCATCTGGAGATAGGAAGCCGAACGCATGGTCTGATCTGCAACCACACCTGCCATAAGGAGCTGGTCCTTATCCTCTTCGGACAAGACGTTCAGGTCGGATATGGCCTCCTGCTCCAGGCCATCGAACTTGAATTCGGAAAGATCAACTTTATTCATATCTATAATCTCCGTCAGGAGTTGCTAGTTCATGCAGCGTACGCATTCCTGATAACCATGCTCGCGGATGTGATCCAGAATGTCCCTGGGACGCCCTTCACAGCACAGATGCCCTTCGTAAAGGACCTGACCGCGATCAGCGTTGACGTAATCAAGTATATACCCGGTGTGGGTGATAATCAGCCCGGCGGTCTTTGTGCGCTCTTTCTGTTGCTTGAGGCTCAAATCCGGGGTCACGTTGAAATTCCCGTCCAACACATCACGAGCGACCTTTCCGACCAGCTGCATGTTCTCCATGTCGACACCGGATTCAGGTTCGTCGAAGAGCACCAGGTCAGGCTGCTGAGCCATAAGCTGTAGCAGTTCTGAGCGTTTGATCTCACCGCCGGAGAAACCGGCGTTGATGTCACGGTCAAGGAACTCTGTCATATTGACGGTCTCCGCCAGCAATTCAGGGTTCACTTCGCCGTTGCGGGAGCACATCTTAACTAGATGACGAGTACGCAGGCCGTGGATAGTCGGAGGCCGCTGGAACGACATGCCGACTCCAAGCCGGGCGCGCTCGTACATAGGGGCATTGGTAATATCCTTGCCCTTGAAAGATATCTTGCCCTTGGTGACTTCATAACCGGTAAAGCCCATCATGGTCATGAGAAGCGATGTCTTGCCAGAGCCGTTAGGTCCGAAAAGAATAAACGTTTCTCCTTCATTAATCTGAAGGTTGACCCCTTGCAGGACCTCTTTATCACCAATATTGACATGCAAGTCTTCAATGGTCAGCATGTATTTCCTCACTTTAAATCAATGTGCAAAGAGGCTCTTTACTTAAGCCTGCCAAGGAAGTCCAGCGATTCATACAGCGTGCGGACAGTAGTACCAAGTCCAAGCTTGCCCCCTGAAGGGTTTTAGATATACTTGGAGCCGACCAAAGCAATGGAGATATTATGGGCAAGAAAAAACGCATAAGTGACTTGAATGACCTCAAGCAGGTCAAATTCAAGAAAGAAAAAGAAGACATTTACACCCTTCCCTACGAAAAAAAAGAAACTCCGAAGAAGGACGACGAAGAAATAGACGAGGTGGCTGACGAAGAAGTATTCATGGCTGCCATGCAAGGCGTCAAGGAAATGGACGGATCCGGCGGTCGTCAAGTCACACCCAAGACCGAAACCACTCCAAAATCTTCAGCCATTGATCCTGAAGAAGATGCCAGGAAAGACCTGAAACGACTCCTGAGGGGCGATGTCGAATTCGAACTCGAATACACTGAAGACTTCATGTACGGCTATGTACGCGGCCTGGATATAAAAACATTCCAGCAACTAAAGTCCGGTTCATTGGATACAGGCTCTCACCTGGATCTACATGGCATGACTACAGATCAAGCACAGGAAAGCCTGCTATTTTTCATCCGAGAAAGCTATTTTCAAGATCATAGATGTGTTCTGGTAGTCACTGGCCGAGGCAAAAACTCACCGGGCGGCCAGAGCATACTCAGGCGCGAAACCGAAACATGGTTGACGAGAGATCCGCTGAAACAGGTTGTACTGGCCTTTTGCACCGCACAACCCAAGGATGGTGGGGCCGGAGCAATCTATATTCTGCTGAGAAAACAAAAGAAGATGCAGGGCAAAATTAACTGGGACGACATGCCTAATTGGGAAAAAAATATTTAAAGAAGGTCGTTCGAAACGTTCAAAAGTTAAAAGCCTCCACCCTTTCGGGCGGAGGCTTTTATTTATATCAAGTCTTTTTATTTATGTAGAAGCAACTTCCACAACTGCTTCGTCTGCAAGTGGTACATCTGTCGTATCCTTAGCGGCTATCCCCTTAGCCATTGCCAGTTCTTCAGCGGAGAATATCTTGTTGATATCGATGATGATGATAAACGCATCATTCTGACGGCCCATGCCCTTGATGTATTCAGCATTAATTGCTGCGCCCATCTTGGGAGCGGGTTCGATGGTATCGGGCGTCATCTCGAAGACTTCGCGTACAGAGTCAACCAGAGCTCCCATTACCGTGTATTCACCCTCGAATTCAATTTCAACGATGATAATACAGGTATCAACAGTATCCTCGCCCTGGGACATGCCCAGCTTTTGGCGCATATCAACAACCGGAACGGCATGTCCGCGCAGGTTAATCACACCACGCATGAATTCCGGAGTCCTGGGAATCTTAGTTATTGACGTCAACTCAAGAACTTCCCGCACAGTACCAATATCAAGAGCAAAGATCTCTTTACCCAAAGTGAAGGTCAAAAACTGATTGATATCTTTTAAAGCTTCATCGACCATAGCGCCCTCCCTGCAAAATAGATATTTTGTAATTTTTCAAACCTCCCCCATTCGCTACACTCAAGCGAAAGCAGAGGCCAAACACAACATGATTTATTTCTAACCTTGTTAATAATTATACACGTGTATCAAAAAAAACCATTATAATCTCACTATACTTAAATAAATGAGACTTCCGCACCAAAAATCAAGTCGAACCCGACAGCCTATTTTCTTAAAAATAACACCCCTTTGACATTTTTTATCAAAAAATGATTGACAACTCTCCCCGGTCACAGATAGTTACTCCCTTCGCGTCGGGATGTAGCGCAGCCTGGTAGCGCACTTGACTGGGGGTCAAGGGGTCGTAGGTTCAAATCCTATCATCCCGACCAAATAACGAAATCCCCCGATGGGCCGGCTAACGGTCGGCCCATCATTTCGTTAAAACAAGCTAGTTACCTAGCTGTCGTAGCTCAGTTGGTAGAGCGCGTCCTTGGTAAGGACGAGGTAGGCAGTTCAATCCTGCTCGACAGCTCCATATATTGAAAAGGCCGGTCAGATTACTCTGACCGGCCTTTTCTGTATTGTGCTTATTCTTGCAACTACCTGCTACCCTGAATTGTCATACAGTGATCCAGTTGCCTGAGCGACAAGATCTTCAATTAGTTTTTCCAATGAATAATTCGGATCAGAAGGTTTTCTGAGCTGTGCAGCCTGATCATAAATCTGTGCTTGGCTTTGCAATGCAGTCTGCTGCGACTCCAATGAATCCTCTTTACTGCCGTACATATCCAAAATGGATGACATTTCGCTTTGCAAAGTTTGCACATAACCTAACTGAGTAGCTCTGGTTCCTGCCACACCCAGCACTGTCCCATCGAGATCAGCCCAGTCAACTCCACTGGACGGGTCATCAACAGAATGAAATGTTATGTTAAACCCATCACTTTTATTTGATTGAATAAACACATTACCATTTGCATCGATCTGACTCGTGTCCCACTGAGTACTGTCGAGAACAGCAATACCATTAAAATCAGCAGATGAAATGACTCCTGTGATCTTATCTCGGAGAGCATCATAATCAGCTTGCACAACAGAACTGGTCCCATCAAGCTCACCAGTATTAATCTTATCAATGATGTCTTCCATATCATCCAGAGCATCATTAATTATTGCCATTTCTGTACGAGCTACGCCCATCATTGCTGCCGCTTCGCCAACATTTCGAGAAGCTTGACGAGTTGCACCCGCATCAGCCCTCAAAGTACCACTAATGGCTTCTTCAAATGGATTTGTGAACGTTGTAGCCTTAGTAGAGTCACCAAGAACCATACTGCGCAAATCCGTACCAACACCGGACGAACCAAAAAGTTGGTTCGTCAGCATATCCTGCTGGAGCAACTGCTGTGAGTAGTTGTATATAAAATTCTTTTCGATATCAGTAAGGGCCATTGCGTCTCCTGGGAGTGCATTTGTGCTTTCCCATTCTTGTTATCGACACCGAAGGCTATTTCTTTAGGGGTGGGAGAAAATATTATTAAATTGTTAATTTGACACAAAAAAGGCCGGTCAAACGACCGGCCCTTCTTGGTTTTGGAGGCTTTCTGGCTTGGCTACTGAACGAATTCAGCCATCTTGGCGAAAACAGCGTGCCCGCCGTCATGGCGCTCAACACCAAGTACATCTTCGAGCTTGTCCACCTGCTTGACCATCTGATCCAGACGTTCGTCTGCGTTGACCAGAAGCCAGATTCTACTCGTACCGCCGCCGTTGACCGGCATACAGGCAATTCCTTCAACATTGTAGGCCCGGCGGGAAAAAAGGCCGCAAATGTGGGACATGACGCCGGGATGGTTGTTCACGGACAACTCGAGAACTGTCTGTTTAATCATTTTTCTCACCTCCGATCATTTCGGTATTGGCGGCTCCGGGAGGAACCATCGGGTAAACAGGTTCATCTGGACTGATGGGGACATGAATCAGGGACGGCCCGGGCTCGGCAATAGCTTCAGCCAGAGTTTTCGCCGGATCATCGCTCAGCCCCAGATCATGTGTCTTGATACCGAACCCATCGGCAATTTTAACAAAATCTACACTACGGGTGTAATCGGATGCATAATAACGCTTGCCGTAGAAAAGATCCTGCTGCTGCCGGACCAATCCCAATGCATTGTTGTTGGTCAAAATGATTTTGATGGGAATGTCATGCTCCATGGCTGTGGCCAAATCCTGAATATTCATCATGATAGACCCGTCACCAGTAAAGCACAGAACCGAACGATCAGGTGCTTCCAGAGCCGCTCCGATAGCAGCAGGCATTCCGAAGCCCATAGTTCCAAGACCGCCGGAAGTCAGCCATTGGCGAGGATGTTTGAAAGGATATGCCTGGGCGGTACGCATCTGATGCTGTCCAACATCCGTGCAGACGATTGCACCCTCTCCAGCCAGTTCCGCAGCCTTCAGGATGACACCGTAAGGCGACGTCGGATCCTCGGCCTCAGGAATGATCATGGGATTGCTTTCTTTCAGAGCTGCAACCTCGCCAAGCCAATCGCTACGGTCTTTACCAGCAATCAATGGAAGCAATGCCTTGAGCGTATCCGCGACATCGCCAGTAACCGATGCATGAGCCATCTTGATCTTATCCAATTCACTGGGGTCGATGTCGATATGGATAATTTTCGCATTGGGACAGAACTCCGGGACCTTGCCAGTTGCACGGTCATCGAAGCGAACACCGATAGCCACGAGGAGATCACATTCTTCCAGGGCCATGTTGGTATAACGAGCAGCGTGCATGCCGAGCATACCAAGGCACAGCGGGTGATCAACAGGAACTACACCCAACCCCATGAGCGTCAATGCAGAAGGAATACCGCCCTTCTCCGCAAGAGCAAGGGCATCGGCCGAAGAGTCAGACTGAATGACCCCACCGCCAAGGTACAAAATGGGTTTTTCAGATTCATTGATCATCTTAGCAGCACGTTCGACTTCACCCATGATCAATTCAGGCTGGGTGTCACGCTTGCCAGGTTCCGGCCAGGCGTCGAACTCGGCCATCGCCATCTGAACATCCTTGGGAACGTCGACAACGACGGGACCAGGGCGTCCTGAAGATGCAATGCGGAATGCAGCAGGAATGACATCGAAGAGCTCTTCCACGGATCGAACGAGAAAGTTGTGCTTGGTAATGGGAACAGTGAGTCCGTATGTGTCGACTTCCTGGAAGGCATCAGTCCCAATCATGCTCAAGGGAACCTGCCCCGTAATACAGATGATAGGAATGGAATCAAGCTTTGCATCAGCAATGGCAGTCAGTGTGTTGGTTGCACCCGGACCGGATGTCGCAAAGAAAACCGCTGGCTTGCCTGACACTCGAGCCATTCCCTGGGCTATGAAGCCAGCTCCCTGCTCATGCCTTGTCAGAATATGTCGAATCTTATCACTCTGCCCAAGTGCGTCATACAAAGGAAGGTTTGCTCCACCGGGGATACCAGCGATGGTTTCTATACCCTGCCGTTCCAAAAGTTTAACAATAATTTCTGCACCGCTACATTTCATCTCAAGCCTCCTGTTAATCCGCTGGCAATGTCTCCAGCGTGAATCTCAAAGAAAAACCCCCGCCGGTTTGCACCGACGGGGGTTTGGTAATTCCTTAAAAAGTATACTATCCCGTTATGGTGCGTCCTTTTTGACACGACCTACTACTACGTCCACTACGACGGATACACCCACCGATAGGAGGGCGCCGGGAATAACTAGAATTGTGTCGTAATTGGGCAACATTGGGATAAATCCTTTAATTTGTCTTAAAAAAACAACTAAACGCGTCCCTTTGAGACGTCAAGTTGTTTTTTCAGTGCCATAAACAAAACAAACAGTACCTCTGCTCTCTATTGCTTGCCATTCATCAAAGGATGACTATTGTTCATCAACCACTTCAACATGGAGCTATACATGAATATCCTCGTAATAGTCGCTCATCCGGATGAAAACAGTTTCAACCACGCAATTGCCAAACAAGCCATAGAAACATTGAAAGACAACGGCCATGAAGTTGTTTCTCGTGACCTTTATAAAGAAGACTTTGACCCCAGACTTCCTGGCGGCGAAATCCCAAGAGATGCTAACTTGCCAGATGACATCGCGCAGCACTGTAAAGAGATGACAGAAGCCGATGGTATAATCGTCGTTCACCCCAACTGGTGGGGAATGCCGCCCGCCTTGCTCAAAGGTTGGATAGATCGGGTCATCCGCCCTGACGTGGCGTATAAATTTATTGAAGGCGATAGCGGAGAAGGCGTGCCAGTTGGCTTACTCAAGGCCGATAAGGCATTGGTATTCAACACTTCAAACACCACTATAGAGCGTGAACAAGCAATCTTTGGCGACCCGCTGGAACGCATCTGGAAAGATTGTATATTCGATTTGTGCGGAGTCAAAGAGTTCTATCGACGCATGTTCGGGGTAGTTGTCACCAGCACTCTAGACGAAAGACAGAAATGGCTTGAAGAAGTAGATGTAAAAGTCAGAGATTTTTTCCCTTCCGGCTCATGAGCAAACCTGTAGCCAAGGAAAGCCACGTAAGTGATCAATAGGTGATCAGCATACTGACTAAACCCTGTCGACAACAACCCATAAGACTAGAGCACCTACCGCCAGTCTCACAACATGACCGATGTGGAAATGATACCCCCAATCGAAGGCGAACAAGGCCACAACGCTCAACGCAAAGCTGGCAAGGATGAGCTTTCTCCATATATTCAATCTCAGTAAATTCATTATTAAGACTCCCAAAAAGGGTTGCGGATAACACCGCAACCCTTTCGTTTTACACTCACAACTGTCAAGAAGATTTTACAGGATAGCTCTAACTACCCTACTTCTTTTTAGGCGTCTTCTTCTTAGACGGTGCCTTCTTGGCCGGAGCCTTTTTAGCAGGTGCTTTTTTAGCAGGTGCTTTCTTGACCGGAGCCTTTTTCTTAACAGTCTTTTTCTTGTCCTTCTTGTCCTTACCAAATGCAATGAGTTGATCGGCCAGGCCTTTAAGCTTTTCATCCACCAGCGCATTGATAGTACCCTTGGGATATGCGCCATCCTTCTTGCGCTCTCCACCCTTGATACCTGTCAGTATCTCAATGCCTTCATCAATGGTCTTAACTGCCCAGACATGGAATTTACCATCCTTGACCGCCTTGATCACTTCGTCCCGCAACATCAGATCCTTGACGTTAGGATACGGTATCATCACGCCCTGTTTACCATTCAAACCGGCATTTTTACAGCAAAGGTAGAATCCTTCGATCTTCTGGTTCACTCCGCCGATGGGCTGGACTTCTCCATACTGATTAACCGAACCTGTAACAGCTATATACTGGCGCAACGGCTTTCCAGATAAACTGGAGAGCAATGCATACAACTCTGTGGACGATGCGGAATCACCGTCAATGCCGCCATATGATTGCTCGAATGCAATGCTGGCTGCCAAAGACATCGGTTTGTCCTGAGCAAACCTGTTCCGCAAGAAGCCGGACAAGATCAACATACCCTTATTGTGCGTTGGACCTGACATATCGGCTTCACGCTCAATATTAATGATACCTTCCTTGCCAAGCGAAGTGACAGCGGTAATCCGTGCCGGCTTGCCGAACATATAATCACCCATGGAATACACAGCCAAACCGTTGACCTGGCCGACAACCTCACCATCCGTATCGACAAACAGGCTTCCGCGATCAATCATCTCCTGGATGCGCTCCTCTACCTGATTTGCACGATATATCTTGGCATCTACTGCTTCTTTAACGTGTTTACCACCAACATTCTTCGCCTTGGCAATACCAGCAAAGTAATCGGCCTCACTCAAAAGGTCCGACATGGCTGGAAACGACGTGGAAATCTTCTCTTGTCGTCCTGCCCAACGCACCGCCTCACCCATTATGGCAGAGACACCGCTGGCATCAAACGGTTTAAGTTCATTCTTCTCCACTGCAGATTTGATGAAACGAGCTACCTGGAGAACAGAATCATCATTGAGGTCCATGCTCGATTCATAGTCAGCCCGCACCTTGAATATCTTGGGAACATCTTCGTCATAATTCTTAAGCATTGCATAAAGATACGGACTACCAAGAACAACTACCTTCACTTCCATGTCCACGGGCTCAGGCTTCAACCCCGTCGCACTAATGAAATAATAGGGATCAAAGGTCTCGATCTCTATCTTCTCGGTCTTAAGTGCCCTTTTGAGAGTCTGCCATACGCCTGGTTCAAAGATGGCATCCATGAGGTTGATCACGAGATAACCACCGTTAGCCTTGACAAACGAACCAGCTTTGATCTTGGTGTAATCCGTATGCCAACCCCCATTTCGATCCATAACCCGTTCAATACTACCGAAAAGATTTCGATAAGTCGGATATGACTCAACAATGACAGGAGGGCCTTCCAGTTCCAGATTGTCCACCAGCAGATTGACTTGATATGGTTGGAACACCATTTCCGGAGAAGGTGCACCGAACATCATCCCGGGAATAGGCCCCTGTTTGGGCGGTCCTCCAAGTGCTTTGATGCTATCCAGATCATCGACCATATTTTCCAAAACGGAATCAAGATATTTCAATATCTTTTCATCCTCATAAGATTCTCTGAGTGGCTTCATGAAATCCTGCGCAAGAGCCATGAACATAAGGCGATCGACCTCTTCATGCTTCTTGCCAACGTCTTTCTGTATAGTTTTAAGTTCCTGAACAATAAGATCGATTTCTTCTTTGAGTTCCAAGCGCTTGTCACGCAACCGCTCATACTCTTCCTTCGGGAATCGGCCATTCGCGACCAACTCTTCAAGCTCGATCATGCGCTTTGGTTCTCCGTCCACCAAAGGAACAACATCGGGGCGCTGAATAGGCCCCATTTGCATGCGAACTACCACCAAGCCAGTGTCTTTGACTTGATCTTCGATAGCTTTGTAAAAACTCATGACCTTTTTCTCATGAGCTTCGGCAATCTGATTCTTTCGGGCAATGTACTCCTCACTCTCAAAAAGCTGCGGAGCCTCACGCTTCACTGTATCCAGAAAATCCTGAATATCCTTTTTGAAATGCCCTCCCTCACCAGATTTAAACCTGAGCATGATAGGAGCTTCAGAGTGCTTGAAATTGTTAACATAACAAAGATCAGATGGTGTCTCTGTTTTATCAGCCATCTCTTCAAGGAGTTTCTTGACCGTAGATAAACGCCCGGTACCAGGTTGTCCGGTCACGAATATATTATACCCTTTTTTTAACATGCCCATACCGAAACGGAACGCTTCAACGCCACGCTTCTGACCAATAATATCGGTCTGAGGCTCTAGATCATCGGTTGTCTTGAATGAGAGCTTCTTTGGATTCAACGTCCACTTAAGCTTCTCCACTGGAACTTCGGGTAGAGTTTTCTTAGTAGGCATAGCACTATCTCCGTATCGTTACTTCTTGACAATCTTGACTATCTGCCCTTGTTGCCTAGCGCATTTTGGTAATCTAACTTCCAAAACACCATCTTGAAAATCGGCTTCCACATCAGCAGTTCGAATGATGCAAGGCAACTTGAGCTCTTTCCTGAAAGTGTGAGTTTTGCGATGGCCAGCTTCAACACTGATGGTTTTAGCCGATATTATTAACCGACGATCAAGAACAGAAACGTTCACATCATCGGGGTTCATATTGCCGAGCTCCAGCCTGGCCAAAAGAGTGTCCCCTTCTTCCTTGAGATCAAGATCTCCAGCTATCCGGCAAAACATGACCGGCAGATCAAAATCCGTGCACAAATCGTCAAAGAGCCTGTCCATCTCCTGCCGCATTCGGGCTATCTCGTCCTGGCTCCATCGTTTCAAATCTGGCATTTCATCTATCCCTCCATTACAATTCGCAAATTTCTGCGAAATTAATTCGAAAAGAAAGGCTTCTATATTAATACCACAAAGCTAGAAACAACGACAAGAGGCTTGCCGAAAAAAACGGCAAGCCTCTTGATTGTATTCTTTTGACCAAAACGGCCAAAACCAAAGATTCTACTATAGCCCTCTGAAAACGTTGGAAACAGCCAGGACAACAAATCCTGTAGAGACAAGCCAGAAAGGTCGAATAATATCTTCAAGGGCAGGAACCGACATGACATCAATCTGAATGAGAATGCCAAGCAGACCGATGATCACGCCAATTATCCAGGTGATGAGTTGAGGGGCGCTCAGATGCATAATGATGGACTCCGTTAAATTTCAAGCAATACCACAATCAGACAATCTACTCGGAATTCTTAATAAATTCCTCAGCTTCACCTCTCGGGAGAGGCTTTGAGTAAAGGTAGCCCTGACCGTAATCGCATTGCAAGGAATAAAGCAAGTCTCGCTGCCGCTCAGTCTCGATACCCTCAGCAACCACACGCAGACGCAAGCTGTGCGCCATATTCACGATTGCCCTGATGATTTCAATGTTCTCTGGAGATTTTTCCATGCGTTGTACAAAGCTTAAATCGACTTTGAGCTGATCCATTGGAAATTTTTGCAAATAGCTCATGGATGAATAGCCTGTGCCAAAATCATCAATGGACAACATTATGCCGAGTGTTTTCAATAAATTCAACCTATTGGATGACTCCATGGCATCCAGCATGACGACGGTTTCAGTGATTTCCAGCTTGAGACAATTAGACGGCAACCCGGAACGTTCAAGGATCTTCTCCACCCCTTCAACGAGAGTGGATTCACCGAATTGTTTGGCTGAAATGTTGACAGCCATAGTCAATCCGGTAGCCACAGGATACTTTTCACGCCAATGGCTCAACATTGTGCAGGCCTCTTCGAGAATCTGGGCTCCAAGCTCAACAATAAGTCCGGTCTCCTCAGCTACAGGGATGAACTCCCCCGGACTTACCATACCCCTATCAGGGTGACGCCATCTGGCAAGGGCCTCAAAACCATAGAGTTTTCCGTCAGCAAGGTTGACGATGGGCTGATAATGAGCTTCGAATTCTCTGGCTTGCAATCCACGTTTCAGATCGCTTTCAACAGCCAGCACATTGATTACACCTTCGCGCATCTTATTTGAGTAGACTACAAAACGATTCTTTCCGGACTCTTTGGCCTTATACATGGCTAATTGCGCATTATGAACAAGGTCGTTCTTGTCAGCATTACCATTCTTGACAATATCAAGCCCAATACTGGCAGTCATGGTAAACTCCATTCCATCGATTTCAATGGGATCAATGAATGATTTGTTAACCAGCTCAACCAAATCCCGGATATCAGATTTCCGAGGCATACCCTCGATCAGAATAACGAACTCATCACCACCGAACCGGGCGACCGTGTCTACAGAGCGTACAGTCTGACATAACTTTACACCCATTCGGACAAGAATCTTATCACCTGTACTGTGACCATAATGATCATTCACTGCCTGAAAACGGTCCAAATTGACAAATAGTACTGCGAAATAATTGCCTGATCCTGATGATCGTCCAATAGCTTGGCTAACGCGATCAAGGAACAAAGCTCGATTGGGCAGGCCAGTCAAAGGATCATGAAGAGTGCTGTGCTTGAGTTGCTCTTCCATATGTTTACGACTTGTCACATCACGCATACTGGTTCTGATACCAAGAGGATCACCGGCCTCATTTTCAATGGTATGCTTAACAAGACTTACCCATTTGATGCGGGCATTTTTATGATGAATTCTGAAATCAAGTCCTTCTTCGTCACCCACAGACTTGTCATGCATAAAGTTATGCCAAACCGGCAAATCATCGCGATGAATTATTCGTTGAATAAAATCAGATTCATCAAGAAAACGATCAGGAGGATACCCGCTAATACGTTCACATGATGGGGAAATATAGATTGGATTTCCATCGGAATCTATCCAACTCTCCCAGTCATAATTGTAATCAGCTACCATGCGATAACGTTGCTCGGAATCCTCTAGAGCGACTCGGGAGGCTTCCAACTCGCCAATAGTGGCCTCCAACCGCTTGGTCGTATCTTCAAGGGTCCGTTTTTTCCTATGAAGATCAGCAAATATACTAACCTTTCCACGAAGGATCTCTGGCTCGACAGGTTTGAAAAGATAGTCCACTGCGCCCAGTTCATAACCACGAAAAACGTGCCGCTGTTCTTTACTGATAGCGGTAATGAATATGATGGGAATATTTCGGGTGTTTTCTGAACTTCGAAGTTGTTCGGCTAATTCAAAACCATCCATGCCGGGCATCATGACGTCAAGCAAAGCCACAGCAAAATCGCGCTCCTGCACTTCTTTCAATGCCTCAGGACCGGATGCCGCCATGATTAGATTAAGGTCATACCCTCTGAGTATACCTTCTATCAGCTTTAAATTTATACGCTCGTCGTCCACGACAAGAATATCAACGATGTCGCTCATTATACCCCTTGAATGTGACCGCTTTTTTATTTGCGATTCCGATAATTCATATCACAGCCTAATCAACGATAAAATCCTATTATAAATCTATTAAATATATTCCGTGTATTTATCATTGATATCATATTTTCAGACGGTTGTATCATGGTTTGACAGCACAGGCAGTGACCATATAGACCCCTACTACGAAATATGGAGAAGGAGTTTATAATGACCGACAAAATTGAAAAATTTAAACAGGCACTGGATGGACACCACCAATGGCCATGCCCATATATCTATAAATTTATAGTACCGTCTGAGAACCTCTCACAACTGACTGACCTTTTCCCAAATGAAGAAATCACAGTTCGGGAGTCCAAGACAGGCAAATACACCAGTGTAACCATGACTTCTACCATGTGCTCCTCGGATGAAGTCCTGTCTGTGTACACCAAGGCATCTCAAGTCCCTGGTTTAATGTCTCTTTAGCCACACTCCCTCTTCTCTTTCCCTGCCTCTTTGATAAAACTGACTTTATTAGTCAGGTTTTTCCTATTGCCACCTTTACACATCACGCACCCGGACTTACAATACAGTGATACAATTGTCTGACCATTCAGGTGTTCAGATTTACTATGAACGCTTTTATACTTAATTTATTGATAATTTCATCCTCTGGAGAGACTCATGTGGGAATACACTGACACAGTTAAGGACCACTTTTTGAACCCCCGTAATGTGGGAAAAATTGAAGACGCCAACGGCGTGGGAGAAGTCGGTTCTCTCGCCTGTGGCGATGCATTGACCCTCTACATCAAAGTCGATGATGACAATATCGTCACCGATGCAAAATTCCAGACCTTCGGTTGCGCTAGCGCTATTGCCTCAAGCTCGGCTTTGACTGAAATGCTCATCGGCAAGCCAGTTGAAGAAGCGGAAAAAATCACCAACAAGGATATTGCCGAATATCTTGGCGGATTGCCCCGCGAGAAGATGCACTGCTCGGTCATGGGCCAGGAAGCCTTGGAGCAAGCCTTTAAGAACATGCGCGGCGAAGCACCACCTCAGGCAGAGCATTCTCACGAAGGTGAACTTATTTGTGAATGTTTTGGCATATTTGATGAAGAAATTCTGCGTGCCATAAAGGAAAACGACCTCAAGTCAGTTGAAGACATCACCAACTTCACCAAAGCGGGCGGCGGTTGCGGTAAATGCATTGACGACCTTGAACGCCTCTTGGGCGAAGCACAGGGTGAAGGCGTTTGCGTAGCTCCCTCAACTGAGCCGTCATTCCCTGCACAAGGCATGACCAATATCCAACGCATGCACCTGATTGAATCTGTCATCGATGATGAAATCAGACCCATGCTCCAGGCTGATGGTGGCGACATCCAACTCGTGGATATCGACAGGGCAACAGTGCTCGTCAAGTTCATGGGCATGTGTTCAAACTGCCCTTCCAGCCAAATCACTCTGCAAAACGTAGTCGAAGCGAAACTTCAAGAAAAAGTCGACCCCGACCTCATGGTTCGAGAGGGATAATCATATGAAAACCATATACATGGACAATAACGCCACAACTCAAGTTGACCCGGCCGTTTATGATGAAATGAAACCGTTCTTCACGGAGCTGTACGGCAACCCTTCTTCCATGCATCGTTTTGGTGGACAAGTCGGCGTACGTATCAAAGAAGCACGCGAACGCGTTGCCGCCATTTTGAACTGTGAGCCGAATGAGATCATCTTTACCTCCTGCGGTTCCGAATCCGATAATACGGCCATCAGATCTGCCCTGAACGCACAGCCGAACAAGCGACACATCATAACAACTAGAGTCGAACATCCGGCTATTTTGAGCCTGTGCAAGTTCCTTGAGAAGAAAGAAGGATACGATGTTACGTATCTTGGCACCGATGAAAATGGCAGGCTCGACATTGAAGAGTTGAAAACCAGCATTCGCAAAGAAACTGCCATCATTTCTATCATGTGGGCCAACAACGAGACTGGAAACATCTATCCCATCGAAGAGATAGCCCAAATCGCCAAAGACAATGGAGTTGTCTTCCACACCGACGCAGTCCAGGCCGTTGGCAAGATTCCCATCGATCTGAAAAAGACCCCCATCGACATGCTTTCTCTTTCTGGTCACAAACTGCACGCCCCTAAAGGCGTAGGAGCACTCTTTGTCCGTAAGAGACTGCCCTTCAGGCCCTTCCTGATTGGTGGACACCAGGAACGAAGCCGTCGAGCCGGCACAGAGAATACCACCGGCATCATTGCCCTTGGTAAGGCTTGCCAACTGGCTCTCGATAATATGGAAATGGAAGTCACTGAAGTCAAAGCTCTCCGTGACAAACTCGAAGCAGGACTTCTTGACAAAGTCCCTGACAGCATCCTCAATGGCGACAAAGACAATCGCCTGCCCAATACGTCAAACATTTCATTTGGATATGTTGAGGGTGAAGCGATCCTGTTGATGATGGACCAACTTGGCATCTGTGCCAGCTCCGGGTCTGCATGTACATCCGGCAGCCTTGAGCCATCTCATGTACTGCGCGCCATGGGAGTTCCGTTCACGTTCGCCCACGGCTCCATCAGATTCAGCCTTAGCCGTTTCAATACCGAGGAAGAAGTTGACTTTATCCTGGAGACTGTACCCAGCATCATAGACAACCTGCGCAAACTCTCTCCATTCTCTGCCGACAAACAAGGATTGACCTGCGCTCATAACAGCTCGGAGTAAGCCATGAAGATCGCCAAAGACATGATTGAGCTGGTGGGAGGTACCCCGCTAGTTCAACTTAATAAACTATCCGAAGGACTCCCGGCCACAATAGTAGCTAAGCTGGAGTCCAACAATCCGTGTGCGTCGGTAAAAGATCGCATCGCCAAGAACATGATCGAGGTTGGCATAGCCGACGGCAAGATCACTCAGAATACAATTCTCGTAGAGCCAACTAGCGGCAACACCGGCATTGGCCTGGCCTTCATTTGTGCCGTCAAAGGTCTTCGTCTCATCCTGACCATGCCTGAAAGCATGAGCATCGAACGACGTAAATTACTCAAAGGTTTCGGTGCTGAGCTCGTGTTGACTCCTGCCCCTGAAGGCATGAAAGGAGCCATCACCAAAGCCCAGGAAATCGTTGATCAAAATGACAATGCGTTCATGCCCATGCAATTTGAGAACGAAGCAAATCCAGACATCCACCGCAAGACAACTGCCGAGGAAATCTGGGCAGATACTGACGGCAAGGTGGATATTTTCGTTGCTGGCGTTGGAACAGGCGGCACCATTACCGGCGTCGGTGAAGTGCTGAAAAGCAGAAAACCCGAAGTCAAAGCAATCGCAGTCGAACCAGAAGCCTCGCCAGTCCTGTCAGGCGGAGCCCCCGCTCCACATATGATCCAAGGCATTGGTGCAGGCTTTATCCCAGGCGCGTTAAACACCGATATTATTGATGAAATAATCAAGATAGACAACGACACAGCCTTTGAGACCGCCAAAGAGTTGATCATAAAAGAAGGTATCCTTTGCGGAATCTCTTCCGGAGCTAACTGCGCTGCAGCACTAGAACTGGCTAAACGTGAAGAAAACGCGGGCAAGATGATCGTCTTCGTTGTCTGTGACACTGGCGAACGCTACTTAAGCACCGCGCTTTTTGAATAAGGAATTCAACCATGACTGATGGAGATTATACTCTCGCAGACGTTGTTGCACTACTGGTCGAATCAGGAGACAGCGGCCCTGCCTCCCATCGCTATTCCGATGACGTGCCAATGCCGTCCGCAGAAATCCTCTCGGAGATAGTCGAGAGTCTTCGTTGCGTATTGTTCCCAGGATACTATGGTCCATCGGAGATTAGCCCCGACACAATGCCCTATTACATCGGCTCCACCTTGGACCGTGTAGAACGCCAGCTTGCCGACCAAATCAACCGTGGCTACTGTTTTGTCTGCGACAAGACCAAGGTGGACAGGTGCAATGATTGCGAAGATCGCGCCAAGCGCATGGCTCGGGAGTTCATAACTAAATTACCAAAAATCAGAAAACGCCTGCTCACGGATGTCGAAGCAGCTTATAATGGTGACCCTGCGGCAAAAACGCATGGTGAAACCATCTTCTGCTACCCGTCCGTAAGGGCCTTGACCAACTACCGGATTGCCCACGAGCTGTACAAACTTGGTGTGGACATCATCCCCCGAATTATCGGAGAAATGGCCCACTCGGACACCGGCATTGATATCCATCCTGGAGCAACTATTGGCAAGAGCTTCTTCATGGATCATGGCACCGGAACTGTGATCGGGGAAACCTGCATCATTGGCAACAATGTTCGTGTTTATCAGGGAGTTACTCTGGGAGCCAAAAGCTTCCCCAAAGGCGATGATGAACGCCTGATCAAGGGACTCCCCCGCCACCCAATAGTGGAAGATGACGTAATCATCTATGCTGGCGCAACCATCCTTGGACGAGTAACCATTGGAGCCAAGTCTGTTATTGGCGGCAACGTCTGGATCACCAGAGATATTCCGGCAGGAGCGCAGATTGTTCAATCCCGCGCCATGCAACAATCATTTGTGGACGGCGGCGGTATTTAGCAATCAAATTGAATAAATGAAAAAGGGAAGGATGGTTAACCATCCTTCCCTTTTTTTTGTATACCAGAAACAATCAGAACAGTAATTACTGATCCCAAATGTTACTTTTCCAAATCACTTATTAAACTCGACACTTTCTGGCCGGTGGGCGTAGCAGCATTGGGGTCAATCTCCAGGACCTGTTTCCAAATCTTAACTGCGTTAACTTTATCATTGAGATCATGCAGATAAACAATTCCCATATTGAATCGGGATGTTACGTGCTTCGGATCAAGAGCAGCGGCCTGCCCAAAGGCATCAATGGCTTTCTGATATTGCGCCGTACGACGATACATGACGCCAAGGTCAGACCAGACACCGATCTTCATGGGGGATAATTCCAAAGCGCGTTCATAAGCAATAACAGCTTTCTGCGGCAGATCGTGATCAAAACAGAAATTTCCAAGCTTGATCCAACCTCCAGCATTGGTGGGATTGGCTGCGGCTTCACCCTCCAGTTTTGCCAATGCAGCAGGATCGGCCGTATGCGGAGCGGCTTCTCCCTGACTAGGTGCTGACGCGACAGGTCCTCGCTGCCCCTGCTGGCCTACGTATAACATCGTAATAGTATTACCAATGAAGGACCCCAAAAGCAGAGCCATCACCACAAACATTATACACGAGGATTTCTTGATATAATCCCCTTTCAATTCTTCCATTTCCCGCTCTCTTTTGTGGACGCCCATATTTTCTCCATGATTCATTATTTACAAGACACGTTAATCGAAATTGATCTTAACAGAGGCGTCGCAGATAGGCTAGCGGGAACTCACTGGTTTTAGCCCCGGAATCCCTGACAACACTTGACTTCCGGTCCGTGTTATACCACTGTACCCCGACTTATTTGAACGGACACTATCATCATAGAAATATATCGTTCCCGGAGGATCGAAAAGCCCATGAGCGACTATAAAAAAACTCTGCTCCTGCCCAAGACAAAATTCCCCATGAAGGCCAATCTCAAGCAGCGCGAGCCTGAGACCCTCAAGTTCTGGGAACAGAACAAAGCATACGACGAAATGGTCGAGGCCGGAGACGCGGATAATGAATACGTGCTCCACGACGGACCTCCTTATGCAAACGGCCATATTCACATGGGTACTGCGTTGAACAAGGTCCTCAAAGACATCGTAGTAAAGTCCCGCAACATGCAGGGACAGAAAGCTCAGTACGTACCTGGCTGGGATTGTCACGGACTGCCCATTGAGCACAAGGTCGAGCAGGAACTCAAGAAGAAGAAAAAAGAGCTCGACACACTGACCATCCGAAAGATTTGCCGCTCCTACGCCGCCAAATGGCTGGATACCCAGCGTAAAGAATTCAAGCGACTCGGAGTACTTGGCGTTTGGGACAACCCCTACATGACCATGAAGCCCGAATATGAGGCTGCTACCGCCCGCGAACTGGGCCGGTTCATGGAACGTGATGGTGTCGTGCGCGGCAAGAAGCCCATTTACTGGTGCTGCGATTGCCGCACCGCCTTGGCTGAAGCCGAAGTTGAATACGAGGATCACTCCTCACCCTCAATCTATGTACGCTTCCCAATGGCTGACGAAAATGCCAAGAAAATCGCCGATATTAATGTAAACAAACTCTTCATTATCATCTGGACCACTACTCCGTGGACCGTCCCCGACAATATGGGTGTAGCCGTACACCCCAACTTCGACTACGCACTCGTCGAAGCTGGTGGCGAATACTATGTTCTGGCTGAAGGACTGCTTGAAGACTGCACCGAAAGGTTCGGATGGGACTCCCCCAAGACCTTGGCGACTGTCAGCGGCAGCGAGCTTGAAGGCCTTAAGGCCAAGCACCCGATCTATGATCGTGAGTCTCCTGTCGTTCTGGCCGACTACGTCACCCTGGAAACAGGCACCGGCTGTGTTCACACCGCCCCCGGCCATGGTCGCGAGGACTTTGAGACCGGACTCAAGTACGGATTTGAAGTATACTCCCCCATGAACGACAAGGGCGAATTCCTTCCGGAAGTCGAACACTTCGAAGGACTGAATGTCTGGGATGCCAATCCAAAGGTCATCGAAAAGCTTACCGAACTCGGCAACCTGATGGCTTCCGAAGAGATTTCCCACTCCTACCCCCATTGCTGGCGCTGCAAAGAGCCGGTCATCTTCCGCGCCACCACCCAGTGGTTCATCGGCATGGACGAGAACGACCTGCGCAAACGCGCCCTTGACGCTATTCGTAACGATGTTGAATGGGTTCCTGCCTGGGGCGAGGAAAGAATTTTCAATATGGTTGAGAACCGGCCTGACTGGTGTATCTCCCGCCAACGTAACTGGGGCGTCCCCATCTCCGCACTGATCTGCGAAGATTGCGACGAAACCTGGTTTGACGCTCAGTGGGTCTACGATATCTGCGACAAGTACGCCGAACACGAAACCGGTTGTGACTACTGGTTTGAGGCTCCCCTTGAAGATATCGTCCCTGATGGCTTGAAATGCGCAAAATGCGGCGGAACTCATTGGAAGCGCGAAACCGACATCCTGGATGTCTGGTTCGATTCAGGCACCAGCTTTGCCGCTGTCGTTGAACAGCGCGAGGAAACTCGCTACCCCGCAGACCTCTACCTTGAAGGCTCTGATCAGCATCGCGGCTGGTTCCATAGCTCCCTGCTGGCCTCAGTCGGTACCCGCGAGATGCCGCCTTACAAGACCGTGCTAACCCATGGATACGTCGTCGATTCCGAAGGCCGTAAGATGTCCAAATCCATTGGCAACGTCATTGCACCCCAGGAAATCATCGACAAGTATGGTGCAGAAATTCTGCGTATGTGGGTCTCGGCATCCAACTATCAGGAAGATATCCGCATCTCCGATGAAACCCTGAACAGGTTGGTTGATGCATACCGCCGCATCCGCAACACATGCCGGTACCTGCTCTCGAACCTCAATGACTTCGACCCCAAGGACAAAGTGGCTGCCAGCGACCTGATGCCGCTTGATCGCTACGCCCTTGATATGGTCTCTCGCCACCATGCGAGCATACAGGAAGCATACAAGAACTTTGAATTCCATAAAGTCTACCACACATTGCACAATCTCTGCGTGGTCGACCTTTCTGCCTTCTACCTGGATATCCTGAAAGACCGTTTGTATGTTGAAGAGCAAAACGGCCTGAAACGCCGCTCGGCCCAAACCGTGCTTTGGCAGACATTGTTGATGCTGCTTCAGGACATGGCACCAGTCCTGTCATTCACCGCAGAAGAGGCCTTCCAGATCCTGCCTGATGCCATCAAGGCTGACTTGAATCAGAACAAGACTGTTTTTGCCCTGCGCTTTGAGCCTGATGCTACCGGCATGACTGACGATGAACGTGCTAATTGGGAAAAATTGGTAGCGGTTCGCGGAGAGGTCAACAAGTCCATCGAGCCTAAACGCAAAGACGGCGTAGTCGGCAAATCCCTGGATGCCCAGGTTACGCTTTACACAACTGAAGATATTAGAAACATCGTTGCTTCTGACGATATTGACCCACGAGAGTTCTTCATTGTCTCAAAGCTGCATCTGGCTGACATTGCAGATGCTCCGGCAGATACCTTCCAAGGCGAAGATGTTGAGGGACTCAAGATCGGTGTCGAGCCTGCAATCGGCGAAAAATGTGAACGTTGCTGGCGTATCAGCGAAGATCTCGGCAGTGACGCTGAATTCGCAGATGCCTGCCCGCGTTGCACAGAAGTCCTGAAAACCATCAAGTAGTGTCACTATAGCTATGAACCGCTACAAACTGGCATCCATATGGGCAATAGTCCTGGTCCTGTTGGACCAGGCCAGCAAGATTCTAGTTTCCAACACCATGGAAGTCTGGACAGGGAAGCAGGTCATTCCCGGCTTTTTCAATCTCGTGCATGTCCTCAACAGAGGTGCAGCATGGGGCTTTCTGGATAGTGAGAGTATTGACTGGCAACGCCCTTTGTTCATTATCATCACTTTCATAGCACTAGGCTTCATCGCATATATGCTAAAAACGACTGATGAAACTGACAAATGGATGATCACAGGTCTTGGGTTGATAGCAGGCGGTGCCATCGGCAATCTAATTGATCGCATCCGCCTGGGTGTCGTGGTGGATTTTCTTGATTTTTTTGTTGGCGAATACCATTGGCCAGCATTCAATATAGCAGATTGCGCCCTGACTATCGGTGCAGGATGTATTCTCCTCTCTATGTTCTTGAACCGAAACGCAACAGCGGATAAAACCGCGTAGCGATTGATAAGGAGCGTTCACGATGTTCGCGGATCTCTCAGCAGTTACTCTCAACCAGTGGATTGTCATCATTACAGCTGTCTGTGCTTGTTTTGCTTTCAGCGCATGGACAATTCTAGATGCCTGGAAACGAGAGTTTGAATCTGCACAGGAAAAAATGTTGTGGATACAGATCTGCATTTTTATTCCCATTCTCGGCTCTCTGGCGTATGTTTTCCTCGGTAGAAAAAGAGGGAGCAAGCGTACATGATAAAAATAGTGAAAATTTTCTACATATTAGTTCTCATCTTCGCCCTTTCCATTACCCTTGGTTGTGTCACTAAAACAGACATGGAAACCTTGCAGGTAGAACGTCAGCAAGACCTGAACAGGGTTAAGCAACTTGAGGCCGAATTGGAGGAATCCAAGACCCTCCTCAAAGAAGAAATCGAAAGATCTCAATCTCCAGTGCGCGAAAAAGCAGCCGATATGTGGGCTGAAATACAGTCCCTTAGAGCTGATTTTGCTAAGCTTCGTGGAGAAATGGATTCACTCAATATTCG